>Ga0222715_10004531_pt1 | contig 12008 bp, 13 predicted proteins | sample C33_9DmetaG_FD_165056 | JGI IMG/M metagenome (GOLD analysis project Ga0222715, IMG submission 165056) | Estuarine water microbial communities from San Francisco Bay, California, United States - C33_9D | ecosystem: Environmental > Aquatic > Marine > Unclassified | place: USA: California...
TTGTCGTAGTGGTAGTCGGCTGGGTAGTTGAAGTCGTCGAGGTGGAGGTGGGCGGTGTTGTTGTTGTCGATGAGGATGTTGTCGGCGGTAACGTTGTAGTGGTCGTCGTTGTACTTGTCGTAGTCGTACTTGTTGTCGTTGTCGTTGTCGTCGTTGTCGTTGTTGATGTGGTGGTTGTCGTGGAAGTGCTTGAAGTTGTTGATGGTACACCGCCCAAAATTATTTCAGTAACTAATTCGTATTGTCCACCATTGTATCCTAAACCGTATTGTTGTGGATAATATCCTGCTCTTAGTCGGTATTGGCCAGCGTTAAGTGTGATGTAAAGTTTTGCTGATACACATTGATCATCGTAGTTGTGATTTGAGTCATCATCCTCGGCAATTAATTCGTCATTTAAATAGAGCCATAAGTACGGATCAACACCATTAAATTCAATGCAACCATTATTGCTGTTGCCATAAATAACAACAAGTGTATTGTCTTGTACGACATCAAAATACCAATCTGATTCTTCAGTTACAGTTACAGAATCGGCAAAAGCGGGAGGGGCAAACCATGCTAACAAAAGCACAGTCACCCATCCCGCTATACCAATACGGCGAAACCACCGTTTCATATGTTAGAACATGCAACCCCATGTTTTAGGTCCGACAATTCCGTCAGCCAGACCACAACATGAAGTGTTTGCTCGTTGCCATTTCTTTACTGCACGTTCAGTCTTTGGTCCAAAGTCGCCGTCAACGTGTGCGCCAACTTCTTGTTGAACAAGTTTAACATCGTCGCCTTGTGAGCCTTTACGTAAAGACTTACCCGGATATGGATGAGATGTTTTTTCCGTTGCTGGTTTTGCAGGTTCAGTTTTAACAGGCTTACTTGTTTTAAATGCTTTAGCAAACACTTGTACATAGTGGTCAGAGTCATCAGCCCATTGATTACTGATTTCAATGTGTACCCAATCGCCGTGTGGTGCGCCTTTAAATGCACGACCGTCATACACTTTCCATGCGCCACGGTCACACTTCCATCCACGCCCCCACGGTTGAGGGTAGTAATCAAACACGGCTTCGATGCCAAGTTCGTCAGCGTTGGCTACAACAAAGTCCATTAGTTTGCAAGCATCTTCGTATTTGCCTGTGCCTTTGTAACTTCCGCCACGCCAACTTAAATCAGCGGCACGCCCAGTTCCGTGAACACTTGGAGATGTTTTACCTCTTTTGGATCTTACTCCCCAAGTGCCGTTATTCCATAAACCAAAATGCTCTTCAAGTAAATCGACAAGTTTTTCTAAACCAGCCCGTCTACTTTTAGCATCATAATCCCAACCTGTATATGCACGTACCATATTCAGCCTTCCTCAAACGCTTTATCAACTTCAGCCTGAGTCAACGTGCCATCACGATACGATTTAGCAAGTGACTGAACAACAGCAAGACATGCAATTGCTCCAGACATGACACTAGCACGCCATACTTCAACACCTACAGCGGCACCTACACCAATGTTAGGAATTGCGGTAGCGACAAATACGCTAGTCAGTCGGATCAGAATCGGTTTCATCATGGGTATGCTCCTGTTCGTGTTGTTGATATTTACGAAGTTGTACAGCCTGAATACAAATTGTTAATTCTTTCGGGAACTGATTTTGCATTTCGGCTAACACTTCTTGAATTTCAATATTCATTATTCTCCTTATATTTTAAGTTGTTAATTCTAACTCGTTGACACGAGATTGTAAATCTGCAACGGCATCAATCAGATGTTGTGTTACGTTGATGTGCTCAGTTGCAAGAACATGATGGTCAATACCAATGACAGAACCGTCTGCACGATTTGATACTGCATGAGGATACACCACATCTACTTCGTCTGCTATTAAGTGAAGTTTGTTGTAATGCTCCATATAAATAGGGCATGGCGCTTCATTAGTCCCGCCACAATCTGGATCCATATCGCAATCGTGTTCCTGCAACGTCGTGTTGTGTGCTCCATCGCACTCGGTTGCAAAACAATCGTCACGGTCTTCATGAACATCACAGCCATGCCAAACACCCTCTACGGATTTTTGAACATCGTCATAAATAACTGGACGCAACTGTTGAAACAACTCAAACGCTCTGTTCTTGTCTGCTGGCACCACATCGATCAAACCGTCACCGTTTTCATCTCTGGCCGTGCGGATTCTTTCTTTAGTGAACGCCGCTGAAACAACAGTAAATCCAGCCGCATTGACATGCACATATCCGCTGTTCAACATGTTTGTGCATCGGAATCTGTTTGCTTCTCCGTTCCAAATTCCAAATGTCACACCACGGTCAGTTGAAGAGGTCGTCCAAAACGAGTTGACAGCCGCTCGTGCAGAGTTTGTATTGCGGAATACAGCGTTGACTCGCCCATAGTGGTAGTTGGAGTATGTACCAGTCGCATCAACATTGCGATCGCAATAGAGAGCAACGTTAGACGTAGAGTTGTTATAACAATAAAGACGACCACCCGTACTAAACTCACTAGCCGTGCATAGCCCGTAGACTGCAAGGTTTCCGTTTCTAACACCCACTTCGTTCCCGTCATTGTACAATTCAGGGGTATTGTCGTTGTTACCACCTCGGATAAAAACTGTTCCACCAGAACCAGCAGAAATGTAAGTGTGGAGACCATTAGTCAGCAAAGAGTATTCGCTATTGGCCATGTTTGCTGTGCCAATCATGCCGTAACTAGAATCCAACTGCCAGTAGCGCATCACCATGCCACCATCAGGCCCTTGAACCTCTAGACCGCCGTGAATCCTAAGGCGTTCGTCGATACCGCCTTCGGGTGTAATGCGTATCTGATTACGGTTTGCCCAGTTTGTTGAGTTCGCATCTGACGACACGATCATCAGACCACTCTCAGCGGCAAGCCAGACGTACTCGCCTGACATATTACTGCCGAGGCTCCAAGAGTCGCCACCCTCAATACCTATTGAGTTACCGTTGTCGTTTTGAATGACATCAGTGACAAGTGTTCCGTTGACATACAGATCGCTTGTAAACCTGCCTGTGCCGTTGACATCCAATTTGTACGACGGTGTGGTGTCACCGATACCGACGTTGCCAGACGAGTTAATACGAACACGCTCAAGGCTGTTTGTTCGCAATACCAAGTCGTTGGTTTCAGTCCCGACGACGACAGCCGATGTGGAATTGACATCTTTCATAGTGATGCGACAACTCGTGGTATCTGTCGTCAGTTCAAGTGGAAACGAGTTGCCACTAATACCAGTGGCTTTAATTCTTCCTGCCACCTCTAACGCCTGTTCGGGTGTCGGTGTACCAATACCAACATTGCCAAACGAATCAACACGCATACGCTCTGCCAGACTTGCACCAGCATCACCAGAAGTTGACTCAGCATTGTTCGTGTAAACAACGAACGCTCCAGACCCTTCTTTCTCTTGAGTGTTTGCGTCACCGTTTTGCCCAACCTCAGCACCGATCCGAACCTGAGGAGTCTCATTTGAGTTGTCATCAGTGAACGTGAAGTCAATAAAAGTCTTTTGCTGTGACAAGTCGGAACCAACATAGTTTTGCAGTCCCACAAATGTCGTACCATCAGCGGTGCCAGTCGTAGAGGTTGATCTGTAAATGTCCAGAGGCGTGCTGGGTGTCGTTGTACCGATACCTAAACGCTCGTTAGCGTGATCAAACGCCATTTGGAGAGTGTAATTATCAGTAGCAGTGTTGTATCTACGGAAATATGTGAACTGGTCCTCGTCGGCAGTGATGTAGTTACTACCACTCGTCCACGCTAGGTGACCGTTACCCCCGTTAGGCGTGACGTACTTGATACCGCCTTCAACATGCAACTCTTGTTCGGGTGTCGTTGTGCCGATACCTACATTGCCAGATGATGATTCAACATACAATGAATTCGTATTAACGGTCAGGTCTCCAGATATGGTCAACTCCGTAGCAGGACGCGTCCCATCTGCTAGTAAATATTGTGTATGGTCATCGTCACCAAGATTTGTTAACAACCCGTGATCAAGAACACCTACAACACCAAGAGTTTGCCATGCAGTTCCGTCATATAACTGTAATGATGTGGTAGACTTGTCATAGGACAACATGCCCTCTACCAATGACCGTGCTAAGGACACGGAGCGATCAGTCGGATTGTCAAACCGCATAACAGATTGGCTCATTAGGTACGCATTAGCGTCAAAACCTTGAACAAACTCTTGGTCTGACCAATATTTAAACCCTTCGTTGCGTGCCATAAAAATCCTTAAGGAGAAATGATGCGTTTCTTATCACTTATATTACTATTATTTCCCGGTATTAACCAACTAGCAGAACCAGATAACTATCATTGTCCTACACAAGTTCGTGTAGCAAGTGCTGTTGGCTGGCCTGACGACACGTTGCAACAAATTGATAACATTATGTGGGCTGAAAGCCGATGTGATTCTACTATTATATCATCTACTGGTGATTATGGTTTGTTCCAACTGAATTGGTCTGCTAATGGCCATTGGGTTGAACGTGCTGGATACAATAAAGAAGATTTATTGAACTCTGCTATCAACTCAGAAGTTGCATTAATGTTATCTCATTACGCTCACATACAATATGGTTGTCGTTTCCAACCGTGGTACATGTCTGGTGATTGGTGTTAAACGTAATCAAACGTAATAGTAAACATTGGCCTAACGCTATCGCCGTCACCATTGCCCCAAAATTTCATGTAAGCACCAGTGCTACTACCAGAGGTGGTGTAACCACTTGTTACCTCTGAGATAATCAACGGTCTTTGGCTATTGATCATGTCGTAACCATGTTGAGGTTGAATATCAATTGTTTTAGTCACACCAAATCCCCAGCCGTTTACGCTGTAAGTAGTGACAGGGCTAAAATCAAATGTGGCACTGATTGTGCTCATCGTTCCCGTGTTCCACGGCTGAGGATACGACATTGTGCCAATGTTCATGTTGCCAGTAGGAGAACTAACTCCTGCAGACGTACTGTGACGAGTCAGTCTAAGACTGATTGATTTGATAACAGGGCGGGTAGCAATAATTGTGTCTGCGTTATGTGCAGAGTTGCCATCAGTCGGGTTGCCCAAACTCATTACTCCAGCAAAGTGATAAGGATATGTACCGTTAAACCTTCCAATGTACGGAAGGTTGTCACTTGTTGTTGTCCAAGCGTTTGAAGTTCCGTGACGCAAGTTGTCATCAAACCATGTGTAGTAAGAGTACGTTACGGGATCTGATTTGTTCCACGCTGTAACCCAACTTGATCCGTTGTGATAAAGAACCTCTGTCGGGTTCACCCAACTTGAACCATTGTGATACAAAACTTTGTTTCCGTCTGGTACATTCACCCAAGAAGAACCATTGTGTCTGTAAAGTTTGCTCATTATGGTTTAATCCACAAAGCAGTCGTGTCGCTAGGGGCAGTAGAGGCATGAACATACAGTTTCCAAAACTCTGACGCATGATAGGTATCTACCGTGTCGGCGTTTCCAGCATTTGTTGCGTAACTCACGGAAGCAGTAGAAAAATCTGCAGTCAAAGCCAGAGTTCCACCTCCGTTTGGCAAATAAATTGTTCTGTCTGCAGTCGGGTTGGCGGCATACAATTTTGTTTCATATGCGTTAGCACTAGAACCCTCAAACTGAATGTACGAGTTGCCAGAAAAAATGATGTTACTGTTTGTCGTTAGGTTGCCTGTTAGCGTGCCACCAGACAACTGCAAATAATCGTGATTGTGACTAGTCGCCGCATAATCATGTGTGTGATTTTCTAGCGACACAGTACCAGTTTCATTCGGAAACGTAACTGTCCGATTTGAATTTAGGTTTTCAGTAGCAAACGTAATAGTATGCGAATTATCTACGGTGTCTTTAATTTTTAAATATTTGCTTGTACCGCCAACAGTCAACGATCCCGTCGTTGTGTCATCCGCATCGGAACGCAAAAACTGAGTTGAGTTCAATGTGTCAAGTTTGTCGGAGTCAGCCGCTGTTGCTGTAATACCAAGAAAACGAGCGTCCGCTTCAGTCTCTGTAAAATATGTGCCATCGTGATTGTGCGAATCATCAACAACAGCGGCAGTAAGAGTAACGTCACCAAGATTAGTGATCGTTGCTGTTCCAGTTAAATCTCCTGCTAAAGTAATAACAATATCAGTACCTTGTAATGCAGTAATATCGCTTTGAGCAGTAGAGATATTACTTTGAGCAGTAGTCATATCTGACTGCAACGTACTAATATTGCCTTGTGCAGTAGTCACATTACTCTGCAACGTGTCAATTTCAGACTCGGCTGTTGTCAAACGATTAGTCCACACAACTCCATTATCAGCAGTAGAATCAGCCGCTAATACATCGCCATTTGTTCCGACGTTAACTGCATTAGCGTTGGTTCCATCATGTGCAACAATGTCGCCTTTGGCTGTTTGCAAATTAACGTAACGGTTTGCTTGGTCAACAGTAGATGCATCAAGAATATGTTCAAGTGTTTCGCCAATAGCATGAGCAACGGCTGTGCCATTATCATAGCCACGTGTATCAACTGTTAAAACATCATCAATTCGACTTGCAATTAAAACTTTTTCTTCGCTTGATGTATTGCGATTAATTACAATAACAAAAGGTCCATCGGAACCAGACGGATATGAAGAACCAGTTCCATTTGCAACAGTAATTGAGGTATCAGAAATTGATACTGGAGCGGCAACGGTTGTTGGTGCGGCTCCACCTGTAAATGATTTTCTTTCGTAAGAACCTGTAGCCATTATTTACTCCACACTTAAAAGTTGTACTGTTAATACTATTTCTAACCAGTCTCCATCGTCTGTCCATTTAGTTGGTCGAACTAAAAAGTTATCTATTCTAGCACGAATAGAATGTCCGCCTTCAGTATACGATAAAATAGAACGATTACGCCATAACAAACGGATATATTCAAACTCTTCCCACGGATTATAAGTTGCCATTGTTCCTTCACCAGAACCTAATAACACCGTTTGAGAAATAATTAACGGCACTTGCCATTGTCGGACTGGAGGCGAAATTGGATATGCTTGAACATTCCATTGACGCACTACTGGTGTAGTTGTTCCGTTACCGTTTAATTCAATACGCACATACGCACGAGTAAATTCAAGACCATTAGGAGTCAACTCCATAGACTCTTGGTTTTCTAACGACGCAACCTGTGTTGCCAACAACACATTAGTTTCTGAATTGTAAATAGAAATACGGATGCTTTCATTTGCACGAAGCGCATCAAAACGTACTCGTGAACGACCTAACGACTTTGGTTCTGCTGTACCAAAATACACATCTCCCGACGTAAAAAAGCCAGTTGTTGCATATGAAGTATTATCTTCAATAAATACTCTTCCCGTATCATCTAACACAAATAATGTGCCATCTGAATTACCTGTGTACTGAACTACAAGCATTGAACAAATGTCGTCGGTGTAGTTGCTTGTTGTATATTCGGTGCTGTATGCAGGTGTCAATGTATCAGTAAAATCTTCAAGACTTATGCGACCAACCTGAAATGAACCATCCGCTTTCATCATGTCAAACCAAATGTATTTATTGTATGCAGTTGCTGCATGTACAGGATTATCTGTTTCAATAAGACCACCGTACGTTAAACTGTTATCACCAGTAATTGTTGCAAATCGTATACCTCTGTTTGACCAGATAATTGCGTTACCGCCGTAACCAAATGCTCCGTACAAAAACTCGTAGGCCGGAAATGTTGTGGCTTGTGCGGCTACAGCCAATACACCAGTTGAAGTGCTTGACATGTTGTACAAAAATGATTCTGTATCTGAATGTCCGCCTACAAATAATCGGCTTCCAACATTAAATGCTGTTGTCCATGTAAACGTGTAGTCAGAGTGAGTGTAAATCAAGTCGCATGTGCCGTCGTTTGCAACTTCGTATAGTTTGTTTCCTGAACCAAGCAACAATTTGTTGCCCACATATTTCATAAATGTAGAAGTCAACACATACGATGCATTATCTAACAAGTCATATTGTGCTAACGCTGTGTATCCGTTTGTTGTCCAAGATGTTATTTCACCTTTAACAAGTTTGGCTTCTGTGCCTCCGCTGTTGTTGGCTATTCCCCATACGTTTTGCCCATCGTAAACAACGTGACGCAATACTGGATGCAAACTGTCAGTACCAAATAAATCAGTTGCTCCACTATTCAAGTTAACGTTTGTGCCTGTAGAGTCGTATGCGTATGCGTCTACGCCATTGTACGCAATAGTGTGGTTGTCAACAAATATAAGTTGTGGTGTAATTGATGTACCTGACGAAGTAAGTTGCACATTGTCGTATTCAATTGTGTTAGACAAACTAATACCGTTAGTGTCCCACGGATACAGATTTGTTGATTCGTCATATCTTGCACCAATTACATCGTCATCAAGGTCTGCAATCGGTTGTCCCATACCACGATTCCAGTTGTACCTGTATCGCCACCATCCACCTTGAGCGTTAAACAAATTGTCGTTAGGTTCACCCGACGTTACAACGCTTTGATTGAATGGTGCTAACCCGTTTTGTTGATATTGAGCAACATCAAATGCATACACATGGTCGTTCAACGCAACTGTAAACGGTGGTGGCGCAGTAAACGTAATAGAACCTGCATAAAACGGTTGTTGAAATGGTTGAGTAATTTGTGTGGCTACCATTACCAAGCCTTCAACGGATACCTAGTGCGAAGTTTTAACACTTCGTCGGCGTACCGTCGCAGATAGTTGCCTCGCATTGTTTGTGCAACTTCTAATCCACGGTTAGTTGGCACATCGCCTGCTCGTCGTGATTCATCTGCAACTTGTCGTTGAGCACGATTGTTTTCGTCGTCGGTTAACAAACGAACTTTGATACCCATTACAAGAACATCAAGCATAGATGTTGCTAAACCAGTATCTGTTACAAGATCAGTTGATTCAGTCAATGTGTCATCAACAATAAACGGGTACGCAATCAATGCATGTACTTTACCGTTACGCAACACATTGTTTTGTGGTAACAAACGTACAACAAGCCCACTTAATGTTGCACCACTCCACACACTTGCATCGCCACGTAACAAACGGTATTGCAAATTTGGCCAACTTGATGAATCAGAATTTTCCCATTGACGAGTTACTCGAATTACACCAATGGCTTGCTCCAAACTTAATGGCAATTCAAATGTTTCTTGATCATCTTCTACTGTTGCTTCATAACTTACAACTTTAAATAAGTCAGGTTGCCACGATAACAACTCATCTAATAGAGCATCGTATACATCAAAACGGCTGAACCGAGGATTAACAATTATCTCAGCCCCGATACTGTGAGAAGCGGCTGTTGAATCCTGCCATCCTCTAATAACATTTACAGTTTTTGTTGCCGCATCAACGTGGGTTACTCGCATTAATTCAAGCCCTATTGAAATAACTGAACCTAAACGTACTGCTGGTGTCAACTCAAATGTTAACGTTAGTTGCGTAGCGTTTGTGTTTACTGCAACTGCTAGCGTATTAAGTTCGTTACGGATAGAGGAATTAAGTTGCCGGACTGTCCGGTCAATTACAGAACCAACTGTGCTTCTTGCCATAATATCTCCTTAAGTGGGGGAGAGGTGTTGCCACCCCTCCCCCATATTGTGTTTAAGGATTCTTATGAATCAGACAAGCGTTGACGGGAGTGCCGCCGTGTTGTCAAGTGCTGTCCACCGATACATGTGGCTCTGACCCTTAACTTCAAAACCGCCTTCAGCGACAAACATGTAGTTGTCCTTGTCGTCGGTCTTGGCAAGTGCCTGCATCACCATTGGCTGGAACACACGGTAAATCACGTTTTCACGGTTGATACCGAATGCGTCAGCGGCTTTACAGTAACGGTTGCGAACAAGAAGAACGTCACCGAACTCCGTGACAACGCTAGTTGCACGGCGACGGCCACGACGCTCATCTTCAATCGTTACAGTCTGGATACGCTCTGCACCTGAAAGGTTGTTGAGTGCGCCAAAGTTTGCTGGGTTTGACACAATTGCGGTGAACTGTCCACCTGCATCGTATGCAACCTGCTGTGCATCTTCAATGGCTTCAACCGTCAACCAGTCTGCGCTTGAGTTGGTGTTAGAGGTGACAAACTGTGCAAGACCACCAGTTGAACGAGTCGTACCTGACTGGTACTTCACACCATAAAGAAGCGACTGCTCCATGTTCACACCTTCAGCCAACATAATCTTGCGGGTTTGACGTGCCAACTCGTTAGCAATACCATACTTTGGAATACGCTGTGCAGTACGAGTGATCTGGATCTTTGAAGTCCAAATCTGCGTGTAGTTACTGTACTTGCTACGACCGGTGAACTGTTCGTCACCAATTGAACCTTCAGCAAGAAGCGTACCAATACCAATAACTTCTGCGTTAATCAAGTGCGTTGCGGCAGTGGTACCTGCGGCTCCACGAACAACCGTCAACGTGTCGTTGCTAATTGATGTAACAGTCATAACTTCATCATCAATACGGATTGCGTCACCTGCGGCAAAACGCTCGCCTTCACCTGCGGCAACATCAACAGTAGTTTCGGTTGCATCAAGTGCTTCAGAGCAAGTTGTCCGTGGGGTTTTGAATTCGTCCTCCAACCAGAAGAACTCGGTGTTGTCAACCGGCTGACGAGGGATAGTTGGGAAACCGTCGCTGTTGACTCCGCCCAAAAGTGGCAGGTCATCAGGGTTCAACATGTAGATTAGTTCATCAATGTTGACCTTTGTTTCGACGGTCAAGTCGTTTGAATAAATTGGGTTAGCAAGTTGCTCAGCCATGATTTTCTCCGTTCGTTAAGAAGTTGATTTCAATTTGTCTCTGAGAACTTGTGCTTTTGCCCTAGCATCTGATTGTTGTTTAATTGGTAACGGTTTACCGTCTTTGCCCAAGTAAGGCATAAACGTACCGTGTCCACGATTCTCTCCTGCTTTACCCTTTTCCCAACTATTGTTGGTATGTGCCGCAGGCGGTTTACGATTGTGTCGTGAAGGTGTTGCCTTCATTGAAATGCCAACACCTTTGCGTCTTAACTGACATGCATAGGCTTCGCATTCACAACCGTAATCATGAATCATGTTCCAATATGTCCGTAACTAGCACTCTTGTCACGCCAAGCCTGCTCATTAAATTGTGCAGTTGGGTTACCATTTGCCGCATTAGAAATAAATGAAGCAAATGCTAAATCTTGTGCGTCAGCCGTGCTTAATCCTTCACGCCTTGCGTTGTTGTATTCATCGAATGCTTGATCTTGAGCAGATACTGCATCAGGTTCATACCGTGCCGTCGCACCGTTTGCCAAATTATTTCTGGCTTCCTGATATTGTGCCTGTTCATCAGTCACTTCTTCGACAACTACCTGCTCGCCGCTATTCACTAAACCAATCTCAATTGCTTCTGCTTTGATTGCTTCCGCTGACAATTCGCCATCGTAAGTTTTCATAAGCATCTGCCCAAGTTTGGAACTCGTATCAACACCGGCTTGCAAAAACGCAATTTGCCGTTCCTTTGCTTCAAGTTCTTTTTGCAATACTTTGGCTTGCTCAGCCTCCGCACGCAATTTCTTGATGTGCTCTGGAGCGTCATCAGATTCTACGTTATTTGGCACTTGTTCTCCTTATTTAATTGTTACACCCGACTTAACCTACGACCATTCTGCGGGGAAAAATGGTGATGGCTGTTGCTAAAAGCAACCGTTACGGCCAAACGTACGGCCCAATGAGCACACATACGAGTAGCACACATAACTATGTATTAGTTATGATAGCACATACTACTGATATGGCAAGTATCAATCGTCCCAAAGTTCATATGTTTTAACTGCAAGTTCTTTATAGCCTTGCTCTGAACGTTTGTGATTTGACGGGTGGCGTTTGCGAGCCTCATACTCAGCATTGAATTTTATATTATTTACTTCTTGCCGTTTTTCCCGTTGTGGTTTACGTGACTTGC
>Ga0222715_10004532_pt1 | contig 12007 bp, 9 predicted proteins | sample C33_9DmetaG_FD_165056 | JGI IMG/M metagenome (GOLD analysis project Ga0222715, IMG submission 165056) | Estuarine water microbial communities from San Francisco Bay, California, United States - C33_9D | ecosystem: Environmental > Aquatic > Marine > Unclassified | place: USA: California...
TCCCGCGTCGCATCGGCATCCGCGTCACCGATGACGCCACGGCGCGCGGCGCGCGCAACGTCGTCGTCGCGGACGTCGTCGTCGACGCGGACGACGCGGTGGATGCCACCATCATACACGCGCTCTGCATCGTTACCGTCGTCGTTACCGTCGTCGTCGACGCGCGCGCGAGTGTCGTCGGTACAGCGACGGAACGACGTCATCGATGCGATGCGATCGACGGTCGCGCGCGCGGGTGCACGCACGCGTGTGATACGTCAAAACGGTCCACAGTATGTTTTTTTAGCGTTTTTTTTGGCGTTTTTTGTCGCAGGTGTTGGACGCAGCATTCGCGCGCGCGGTATCGACGACGTATCGACGACGTATCGACGACGTATCGACGACGTATCGACGACGACGAAGGGCGATGCCGAGCGCATCGTCATCGCACGCCGAGGCGCACTTGATGCCCGGGATCGAAACGAGCCGGGATTTGTTTGGGGTCGTGCGCGGGGCGTGCTCGAGGTGTTCGGCCCAGCGGTGCGTCAAGTACGTCAAGCGCACGAATGAATATCACGTCAAGGCGGCGGCAGGCGCGGGGGATGGGCGCGTGGCGACGCACGCGCATAACGATGCGTCGTTACAGAATTGCTCGCGATGTGGGTGCGCGGCGGCGGAGCATGAGGTGGATATCAACGCGGACGCACGCGCGCGAGGTAATGACTTGTTTGAAGCGGCGCGGTTTGACGAAGCCATCATGGCGTATACGCGCGCTATAAGTGCCTACGCGGGTGACGCCAAGTCGTATAGCAATCGCGCGGCGTGTTATTTAAAGCGCGTGCCGGCGATGCCTCAGCAGGCGTTGCATGATGCGCAACACGCGGTGAGGCTGGATTGCGACTACGCCAAGGCGAGGACGCGGTTGGGGAGCGCGGCGCTCGCGTTGGGGCGGTACGATGACGCGCAAAAGGCGTTTGAGATGGCGTTGAAGCTCGATCCTACGTCGAAAGCGGCGCAATTAGGGTTAGTGGAAGTTCGAAGCGCTCGCGCGAGAAAGATGAGCGACGGCGCGAAACGCTCCGATGTGGACGAGCCCAAAAGTTCCCGAGCGAGCGGCTCTTTGGCGTCGACTGCGTCTGCCGCGCCAGCTTCGCCGTCGGCGAAAGCTTTTGCTGGTGATGTTAACAATGCGTGTAGCGATGCACGCGCGTGTACACGTGCGAATGACCTAATTCGCGAGGCGAAAGGTCTCATTGACAACCTTGAGCGCGTGTTGGCGATGTTGCGCGAAGACGTCGCTCGCCTTGAAGCTGAAGCTCCGCCGACGCCGCCATCACCACCATCGGCATCGAAGGCTCCAGAGGCGACTCAACCTCGACAGTTACGCGTAGAAGATTTAAACGCAAAAGACGCAACGGGTAGCACGACGTTTGGTGATGATTGGAATGACGATGACGACGAAGAGACATCGACGGAGGACGATTCGGCGCACATGACTCGATTGTTGCGCGTTGCCGAAGGTGTCGAAAGCGAATGCGACACTGAAGACGATGCGAGTGCCATCGATAATGATCTTGATGTCGATGCTCGTGCTGCAGAAACGTTGCAGTTCTTTCAAGCCTTTGCCGAAGAAGAAACGTCTTCAGATGATGATTCCGCCGACGCCGACGCCTGGGCGGAGCGTTGGGAAGAAGAACAATTTTCAAGACGTCAACTTGCAACATCAACGGCGCCCGTGAACGCATACAAACGGCCACCGAAAGAATCAAAAATGAATCGTCCGCCAGGATTACGATTAGAATCTCTGTCGTCGCTCTTTGAAACAACGCAGGTTGATACCGCACGCGTGGGCGACGATGAACGAGGACCATGCAAGTCGTGCGACTGGAATTCCTGTCCGTCTTTTGCGAGACGTTCGCTTTGGAACAAACCCGTGCTACCGGCGATATCACCCACATCGAAAGAGTTCGAGCCGCGGTTGACGCAATTAACACTCGGCGCAGATGGCGCGTTTTGTGCCCGTTGTGGATGCGACGCAAGCGTGCATTGTTCTCGTGAGGAATTTGACAAAATTCAGCGCAAACAACGCATAGACGCTGAGGCGCGTGCGAGCGCGAAACGAACTCGCCTCGAACGCGTGCGATTGTCGGCTGAACGCGTTGCAGACGCCGAAGCGAACGGCGAGTGTGTATGCGAAACCACAAGCGACATGTTAACTGGCAGCGAACGGCGAGGATGTCAATCCTGCGCCGAGTGCAGCGGATTTCGAGTGATATTTCGCGAGAGCGACGCCATGAACCCCGAAGTTATGTTTTACTGTAGCATGTGTGGATGCTCGTACGATAAGCACGCGATATGCACGACGTGGCAACGAGAGCAGGATTTTAAAAAAATGCAGTTCGAACGCGAAACGAAAGCGCGACAAGCGGCGCGTGAAGCGCAAACGCAAGGCGGTGCCGAATCAAAGCACTTTGCGACGTTAAGATTAGCGCCTGGCGCATCGAAACGGGACATTGCAAAGGCGTATAAGGTGCTGGCGCTAAAGTTTCATCCCGATAAGCACGCGAACGAGAGTGAAAGTGAGCGCAAACGCACCGCATTAAATTTCATCCGTGTCACCGAAGCGTTCAAAGCGTTGACGTAATTGTATTTTTACATATCTATTGAACCAATGTCGACGTCGCAAACACGGTTGTTTGTGATGATTCGTGAACCAATTCATCATGCTCGTGTTTACCCAGTTGTGGCGCCACGCGTGGTTGATTGCACACAAAATTGTCAAACCTCTCCAAACCTTCCTCAAAATTTTCATCCACGCTAAAGTCGTCGCGTTTGCGCACGGCGTGGCAAAAGTCAATATACCTCGCCTCAAGCTTAGCCTCGCTCGCACACACGTCACCGTCAATCGCACTCGGCGCGAGTTTGCCGCTTTCATACACCACCAAAAGTGATGTTCCCACCAAGCGATACGCCAACTCCCTCAACGGTTCGCTCCGCAACTTTTTCAACAACGCCGGCCAAAACCATGCGTTCGCCTCACCCGTGATTGGATCCCGCACGAAATCGTCCAACGCCTGTCGAGTCATGCTTTCACTCATTCTAATCGCCTTACACTCATCTCGACTTAACTTTCTCACCTCGCCGTTCGCGTCGTACGTCTGCGCGCCGCAAATTTTGAACCCCAGCGTCTCGTGCGTCGTCCCCGCCTCCGATCGCGCCCTCTTCTCCGCATACGCCGCGTCGTGCGCCGCATCCCACGTACGCATGCCAATCTTTACATCAATCACGCACGGTTTGTCGTACCCGCACGCGATGTTTCCGAGCCGTAGATACCCGCTCGCGTCCAACGTCGGATCGCCCCGAGGAGGACAAAAAGGTAACCTCGCGCGTACGAATGCCCCGAACGCCTCGCTCGCGCCACCGCCGCCGTCGCAACACTCGTCATACGTCGACGACGATGACGACGACGACGGGCTCGTCCCGCGCTCCGCGTCCGCGTCCGCGCACGTCCGCGGCTGTCGCGCGCTGAGATGCCAACGCGCGTGGTGCGCGTAAAAGTCCTCTTCGACGCGCGCGCGCGCATCGCCGCGCTCTTGTGGCTTGTAAAACCACGCGTCGTCGGCGGAGACCTTGGCCAGGCGACCGTGCGCGTGGTTCCCCGCGACTTGCGTCGACGCGTCGACGAGCTCGACGCCACCCATGACGACGAAGAGTGCGGATGCGATTGGCGCCACACGTGCGCGTCGCACCAATCCATGGGCGGCGCATCGCACGTCATCGCGCGCGATGGGCGCTACGGCGAGGTGACTGAAGACGACGTAAAACATTTCGTGCGCTGCGTCGGGGGTGACGCCGCGGGCGTGGTGGTGTCGACGTCGGCGACGGCAACTAACTTGCAGGATGGTGGTGGCGACGCGCTCGACAAGTACAACGTGGATTGGATGGGTAAATATCACGGACGATCGCGCGTGGCGGTGCTTCCGAAGACGACGGAGGAGTTGAGTGCGATCATGGCGAGGTGTCACGCGCGAAATCTCGCGGTGGTGCCGCAAGGAGGTAACACGGGGCTCGTGGGCGGAGGCGTGCCGGCGCACGACGAAGTCGTGGTGAACCTCGGGCGGATGAATGCGATTGTGAGCATCGATGAAGACGCCGGTGTGAGCGTGGTTGAGGCTGGTGTGGTTTTAGAAGAGTTAGAAAGCGCGGTGCGCGCGCGAGGGATGACGGTGCCGCTGGATTTGGGGGCGAAAGGGAAATGTCAAATGGGTGGGTGCGTGTCGACAAACGCCGGCGGCTTGCGATTGTTGCGATACGGTTCGTTACGTGGTAGCGTACTCGGGTTGGAAGTCGTCCTAGCGAACGGCGAGGTGCTTGATTTATTGCGAACGTTGCGCAAGGATAACACTGGGTATGATTTAAAGCAATTGTTCATCGGCGCCGAAGGAACGCTCGGCATCGTAACGAAAATCGCGATTTTGACGCCTCGCGCTCCGACAAATGTAAACGTTGCGCTCTTTGGGTTGGACTCATTTGCGTCTTGTGTGGAACTGTTGAAGCTCGCTCGAGGAAGATTAGGGGAGATTTTAAGCGCGTTTGAGTTTTTTGACCGCGAGAGCTTGGATTTGGTTTTGGAGCAACTGAAGGGAACACGGAATCCGCTCGCAAAACCATGTCCGTTTTACGTCGTGGTGGAAACTAGTGGCAGCGTCAAGTCGCATGATAATGCGAAATTGCAAGCGTTCTTGAAAATTGTCAAAAATAAGCGCGTTATCGTTGATGGCGTCGTTGGAAAGGATGAAAAGCACGCGTTTGCGCTGTGGACGCTTCGCGAGCGCATCTCTGTCGCGCTCAAGTACGCTGGCGCGGTATACAAGTACGATATTTCCCTTCCCACGGCACGCATGTACAATTTAGTTACAACTTTGCGCGCCCGTTTGGCGCCGCAGTTCGGTAGCGGCGTCAAGGTTTTGGGATATGGACATTTGGGTGACGGTAATTTGCACTTGAACATTTCGTGTGCGGAATACACCGACGCGCTCGAACGTGCCATTGAACCATTCGTATACGAGTACACGCGAGACGAACGAGGAAGCGTGAGCGCTGAACATGGTTTAGGGATCATGAAAGCCGAAGAGATTATTTACAGCAAAGACGCCAAAGCTGTGGAGCTCATGGGCGCGATGAAACGCGCGCTCGACCCGCGCGGAATATTAAATCCATACAAGGTACTCCCCGCAGCAACGCGCGCCGCTGCGTTGGTCCCGATGAGCAAGTTGTAGTTTTCAACAGAGTATTTTATCCCTCATAGTCAATGTTTCTTGCGAAGAAATTCTTCCGAAGAAATTCTTCTCGCGCCGCACAAAGAAAACTCAACGCAAGTCGTGCACCTCACACCGAGCCTCGCGCGTCGCGTGCGGCGTTCATGGAATTCGAATTCATCCACGACGCATTCGGTACAGCGCTTAAACCCCTTCGAGACGTCGTCGAACGTTTCGTGTTGGATAACTCCATCCTCGCGCTCGTCGTACTGTGCGTTGTTCCGCTCGGATTAATCATCTTGTTACACGACACCGAACGCGCGGTTGACGACGCACAACGTACGCTCGACGCGAAGAAACGCGAGTAGAACATCATCCGTATAGCATGTCGCAATCCACGCGCACGTCGCCGCTCGTGCGTACGAAGACGAGTCAACGTCAGTTGGATGACGACGACGCCGAGAAGCTCAGAGCGCTCGGGGACGCCGTCGAGCGAGCGTTTACCAAAGTCAGCTCCGCACGTGATCGACTGAACGCCCAACGTAAGGCGAAATCGATGCCAAATACGCCGATGACTCGCGCAAGCGGAGATGTTGTTGATGATTTTGTGCTTGAACGCCAAGGGAGGTTTGAGCAGTTGGAAGCCGCGGCGACGCGCTTGGATTTTTTAAAAATTATTCAAGAGGACGACAATGAAAAGAGTGTGGAATTGGCGCAGAGTACGATTGCGGTAGAATACGGCGATGTGCGTCAATCGCTTAACAAAGAAGATGAAGAAGCAGGGACGCAAGAACGAACTGCTGTCACAAGCGAGGTGGTTGTCGAACGCGTTCGGACGCTGCACGTTGTCGAAGAAGATGGATCGACAGATGATGATAGCGGTATTGATGCTGCTGGTGATCAATGCAACATAGACGATAGTTCAAGTGGAGCGATTTCTGAGGTGGATCCCGAAGTCCACGTGCGCGTTCAAAACGGAGAGTGTCACGTTCGCTGGCCGAGCGGAACATCGAAACCGGCAACTTGTTCATTCAAGCAGTTTATAAACGCACTTGAACACGGACAGCGCGTCGTGTTTACACCAGGTGTGTATTCAAATGATGACAGCCCTATCGAAGTGACGAAAAACGTGACTTTCATCGGCGATGACGCCGAAGGAGGCACCGTATTTGACTGCGACGTAATCGTGCTCGCGACGCGATTCGCCGTAAAGCGCGCGCACTTTTTCAAATTGTATATTTCACGCGGTGACGCGACAATCGATCACTGCAGAATCCACGGGTGCAAAACCGTCGACAGTGGAGCGCTCATTATCGGTCCTTCTGCAAGCTGCTGCGTGAGCAATACTGAAATTTATGACAACGCTGGCGAGGGTGCTGTAGTTTCAGCCAAGCACGCCACGTTTGACTCGTGCAAGATTTTCCGTAACACCGTTGGCGTGAGTGTCAGCGGCACATCGGCGGTCAAAGTGTCGAAGTGTCGTATTAGTGACAACGTCACTTATGGGCTGATCATCGGCGCCGACGCGAGCGGGACGTATACGGACAACGTCGTGTGCGCAAATGAAATTGGTGTGCGAATCGAAGGGAACGCTACGCCGTCGTTCACCAGAAATAAGGTTGAGGAAAACCGAAGTGATGGTGCACAGTGCGTGGCAAGATCATCGGGTATGCTGAATTTGAACGCCATAAAGCAAAACGGCGGTTCAGGGATTATGTTCGACGATTCGTGTTCGACGCAAGCGCACAAAAATGAAGTTGAAAACAACAAGCTGGATGGCGCGGTGATTTGCGGTAAATCGCGCCCTACGCTGATCGCTAATAGAATCAGGGCAAACGCACAGAGTGGAATTATGTGTACGGATCAATCGCGCGCCATGGTGCACGCGAACAAGATTTCGCAAAGTGTAGGCGGCGTCGTGCTCGCCACAGACGCCGGCGGCAATTTTACGGATAATAAAGTGTTTGAAAACGATGTCGGTGTGACAATCGCGGACGATAACGACGGATCAAATTTCAAGATTGTTGGCAATAAAGTGTCCGACAACTCCACCGCGCCTCTTCGGGCGCCGAGCTCGATAGCTGCGAGCGTGGCGCAGACGAATTCGCTAGCGGGCGTCGGCGGTGAGCAAATTGCGAGCGAAAGCGGCGAATGCGTCGTCATGTAATCATATATATATACATCTAGCCGATACACCGACGTGTTCTTCTACTTGATTCTTGTACTTGTGAGCTAATGAATATGCGCCTAACACGCACGAACTATTCCTTGTCGACGTCAAACGACAAACATCCCGCATTTGAGGCGACGCGCGACGTCGATCGATGCGCCTTCTTACGCTTACGACCAATCGTAGCCACTTCTACGGCCGAACCGCGCGCGCGTTCTGCGATTGTCATTACTATCGCCGGCACAGGCGACGGCGCGCGGCGCGCGCTATCGCAGCCAGCCCAACCGTCGACGAATGTCAAATCCTCAACCGGCACGACTACGGGCGCGTCCTCGTCCGCGTCGCGTTTCCCACCACAAAGCCCGAGCGCCGCGCGCCGCGCCTCGCGCCACTGCGCCGCACCGCCCGTGCCTCCAGCTAATATCCTATCTTTCGTCTTCCAACGCGTGTCTTCCGTCAACGACGCGTTCTTCAACAACCCGCGCGCGCCCAACGCGCCGCTCGCGCGCAACGCCTCCGACGTCGAACACCGCCCCGCGCCCGTCGCCAACGACTCGACATCGATGCGCACGACGGCGCCATCCATCACTCGCGTCGACGTCGGCGCACGCGCACACGCCGCCGCCGGCGCAGGCGCAGACCGTCCGAGCACCATGGACGCGGCAGCTATTTCAACATCCGTGTGCGTCCGCCCGCGTCGTCGCGGCGCGTTGTGCAGCACGTCGTTGGCGTGCTTCTCCACGTGGAACATGTTCTCGCGCGACGGCATGGCGATCGTCGCGGCGGCGCTCGCGACGTTGGCGAGCGGCGCACTGCGGTGCGCCATTCCTGGACGCGACGCAATCACCCATGAAGGTGCGTGCGACGACGACGACGACGACGACGACGGGCTCGAACGCGCGCGCGCGCGCGCGTCGGCGTCGACGCGATGACCGTCGTCAGCCGCGCGCGCGCCTGTGGTGGCGGTGCCGACGGCGATGCGCGGCGTGCGCGGCGAGTTCATGACGCAGATGCGCACACGACGTGACCTACGACGACGCGTCACCACACGACTGACGGAGGCGACGCGCCGCGCGCACGCAGGTGAGAACGGCGATAAAGAAGTTATGCGAGGCGTGTAGGATCGTGCGTCGGCGAGGTCGGTTATTCGTGGTGTGCACGAAGACGCCGAAACACAAGCAGCGACAGGGCGTGCACACGACGTCGTCTTCGTCTTCGACGTCGTGTTCGACGTCGTGTTCGCACGAAGGCGGGTTTGCGGCGAGCGCGGTGATGATGGAATCACCGGCGGCGGCGACGACGACGACGTGCTGCGAAATTACGCGTGGGATAGGTGGGGCGTTGGACGCCGCGTCGATGTCGCCGGGGTTGACGTTGACTGGCAACTATCGCTCGGCGCGCGGCGCGTCATCCTTGCGTCCATTCGCGGCGCGATTCTTTTAGCTCGACAATCGGTCGAAACAACGCGATGTGTACAGTATAGATTGATGAGAATAGCAACGATACTACGTATGAGAACAATCTAAATGGAGAGCTAGCTAGTTGAGCAGGACAGTCGTCGCGCGCTGCACGTCGTCTCCGCTCTGTCGCAGCGCGCGTCTCGAGGCGTGTTCGTCGAACCCCATGCTCGTTAACATCTGCACGTTCGCCTCACTCGGTTCAACGTCGCGACGAACGGGCGGCTGCCCTCGTGGTGTCGACGACCTCGTCGCCGCGCGCACGCGAACCGTCGTCCCGGCTCCGCCGCCGACGAGCCTCGCGACCCACTCTGGGGCGACGAAAATATCGCTCTCGCTCCCGACGCCGCACGATATGACGTACCCAGCGAATAAACCACACACAGCCGCTATTACGGACGCTCGACCATCGCTCACGGCTAGCATCGCCCCCGAGGCGTACGCGAACGCCTTTTCGCTCACCGTCGCGCCAAAGACGTTAAAGCGCGCCAACGCCGGAATCTCCACTGCATACATCGCCAACAGCGCAAACGTCAACCCATACGGCCCGCACGCGCGTTCTACCATCTCATGACTACCTCCCCTTGACCACCACCGCATCGCCAGCGCGACACCCGCTCGAAACATCGCCGACAACGCGCGCGACGCGCACGCGCACCCAATCATCTTCCGCGCCCCGTACAACCGCTCAAACCTCGAACTCAAGCCATACAGCGCGTACGTGCCCATCACGACCTCCATCGCGGATTGACAAAACCCAAACTCCACCGCGACGCGCGCGAGAGACGCCACGAGCGCGCGCGTGGGCCATTGCGCGAGCGATTCGCGCACCCACGCCTTGGCGTGTTCGCCGTGCGCGTGCCTCACGACGAGCGACGTCGCGGTCACCATCGCGCACAGCGCGCGCGTAAACCCCGGCGTGGACTGCGCCGACATCACCGCGTACGGCGACGACGGGCGGGATGTGACGCGTGAGTGCACGCATGGCGCGCATTGGATTGGATTGGACCGGTTGACGTCACATTAGCGCACGCCTCGACGCGAACGACTTCGACGACGACGACGACGACGACTTCGACGATGACGACGATGACGACGACGATGAAACCCATGACCGCGGTTCGATGCCACGCGCCATCGCGCGCGACGAAAGCGACGACGACGACGACGAAAGCGACGACGAAAGCGGCGACGCGAGTGGTGCCGGCGGCGGTCGGCGGACGACGACGTCGGTGCGCGGGCGTCGTCGCGCGCGCGACCGCGACGGAGGAGACGTTTGAATACCAAGCCGAGGTGGGACTGCGTGATGCGATGCGATGCGCGAAGGCGACGAGCGGGATGCGCAGGCGATGACGCGAGCGACGTCGTCGTAGACGGGGGGCAGACGCGTGGAAAGTAGTTTCTGCGCTTTTCCGTCGACGGCTGACTGGAGGCGTGTGCGGTATTGATGCGTGACGACGACGACGACGATGATGATGATGACGATGAGTACGCGACTGACGTTGGCGTTTCTGCGCTGTCGCGTTCGTAAACCTAGGTGCATCGATTGATGGATCTGATTGTTAACTCGTTGTACAGCAACAAGGATGTGTTTTTACGCGAGTTGGTGTCCAACGCGAGCGACGCGTGCGATAAGCTTCGTTTCACGTCGCTTTCGGATTCGAGCGTCATGGCTGGGAACGAGGAAATGCGCATTAAGATTCGTGGTGATCCGGAAAGCAAAACACTTACGATTGAAGATACTGGGATTGGCATGTCCAAGGAGGACTTGGTGTCGTCGCTCGGGACGATTGCGCGTTCGGGGACGGCGAAATTCATGGAGATGCTCAAGTCTCAGAGCGACGGGGAAAACTTGATTGGTAAGTTTGGTGTTGGATTCTATTCGGCATTTTTAGTGGCGGATAAGATCACGGTGACGTCCAAGAACCCGAGCGATACCGCGACGTGGGTTTGGGAATCTGAAATCAACTCGAGCTCGTACACCGTCAAGGAGAGCGAAGAGGCGTTGACGCGCGGGACGAAAATCGTCCTGCACTTGAAGGAAGGATGCGAAGAGTACGCCACAGGCGAGAAGCTTTCTTCGCTCGTCAAGACGTACTCTGAGTTTATTTCGTTTCCCATCGATGTGTGGGCCAAGCAAAACAAGGAGAAGGAAGTCGAAGACACCGCGTCGACGCAAGCGTTGAAGGAGGCGTGGACGAAGAAGAAGATTGAAGCCGAAGCCAAGGGTGAGGAGTTCACCGAACCTGAACCCAAGCCAGTGATGAAGAAAGAGTACGAGCAAGTCGAAAACTGGTCCACGGCGAATAATGACAAGCCAATTTGGGTGCGCTCGCCCAAGGATGTCGAGCAAGAGTCATACAACGAATTCTTCAAGTCGACATTTAAGGAATTCCTCGACCCGCTCGCGAATACGCACTTTGCCGTTGAGGGTGACATTGAGTTCCGATCGATCCTGTTCGTTCCGGGCATGGCGCCTTTCGAACAGCAAGACATGATGCAAAAGTCTCGCGCAATCAAGCTCTTTGTTCGTCGCGTATTCATCTCTGATGAATTTGACGAATCGCTCTTGCCTCGCTACTTGACATTCATTCGCGGGGTTGTCGATTCTTCCGACTTGCCCCTCAACGTCTCTCGCGAGATCCTCCAAGAGTCTCGTATCGTGCGTGTCATTCGTAAGCGATTGGTCCGCAAGACGTTCGATATGTTAAAAGACATCGCCGCGCGCGATAACGATGATTACGACACGTTTTGGGACAACTTTGGCCGCAACTTGAAGCTTGGCGTCATCGAGGACAGCGACAACCGCAAGGATTTGGCTGATCTTTTGCGATTTACCACGTCCAAGAGTGGCAACGAAGGTAAACTTCGAAGCTTGGAACAGTACGTCTCTGACATGCCAGAGGCACAAAAGAGCATTTACTTTGTCGCCGCGGATAACAGAGCCGCCGCCGAAGCGTCTCCGTTCCTCGAAAAGCTCAAGCAAAAGGGCTTTGAAGTGTTGTACTTGATCGATCCCATCGATGAAGTCGCCATGGCTAACTTGGCCACTTACAAGGATACGCCCATCGTCGACGCGTCCAAGGAAGCGCTCGATCTTGGTGATGAGGATGAGGCTGAAAAAGCCAAGCGCGCGGAATTAG
>Ga0222715_10004533_pt1 | contig 12004 bp, 9 predicted proteins | sample C33_9DmetaG_FD_165056 | JGI IMG/M metagenome (GOLD analysis project Ga0222715, IMG submission 165056) | Estuarine water microbial communities from San Francisco Bay, California, United States - C33_9D | ecosystem: Environmental > Aquatic > Marine > Unclassified | place: USA: California...
TGGCTTGGTGCACGATCGTCGTGACGTTGAGTGGCTGCTCGGCCACCCAGTTCATATACAACCGCGTTGATATCTTCATTCGTTGGTACCTCGATGACTATGTCAGTCTGGATAAGGAACAGCAGGCGCGATTTGATAACAGACTCGAGGAGTTACTTGAATGGCATCGTCGCGAGGAGTTGCCAGGGTATGTGATTCTGCTCGATGACGCGCAGCAGATTCTTGACGATGGGGTGCCGCTGCAAGATACACGCTTGATGGCGGAGCGAATCGAAGCCGCTGCTTTCCGTTTTCAGGACCAGTTTCTGGAATTGTTGTTGCGCACCGGCGAGGAGCTTCTCCCTGAACAGCGGGAGGATTTTATTGAGGCGCTTCTTGCCAAGCAGGAAGAATTTGAGGCGGATCGCCTGGAGAGAAGCGACCAGGAATATCGAGTCGACCTCGAAGCGCGATTCGATAAACAATTGAAGCGGTATCTTGGGCCAATGACGGACGCTCAAACTGACCGCATTAGCGACGCAGTGGCGCAAATGACCCGTTTGGATCACTTCTGGCTTGAGGACCGGCGAGTCTGGATCGCTGACCTGTCAACTATTTTGCTGGCTGCGGAGCCGGGTTGGCCCGACCAAGTGCGCGCGTTAATCGCCGCTCGCGAAGAAGCGTTATTACCTGCCTATCGGGATGGCATCGAACACAACGGTGAAATCATTCTGCTCCTCTCGCAGGATGTGCTGATTGCACGTACTGACAAGCAGGATAAAAAGCTGCGTGGTCGCCTGCAGGTATTGCGTGATGATCTGGCCACGCTTGCGGCGCAATAAGTTACCCTGTTATCAGCGCCTGATCTCGAATAGCGCCTTTGTCGGCACTGGTAACCATGCTGGCGTAAACCTTGAGCGCCGTAGAAACCTGCCGCGGTCGATCTGCCTGGGGTTGCCATGCGCGTGGTCGTTGATTCATGGCTTCCCTGCGGTTCGCCAAGGTCTCTTCATCGACTAAAACATTAATGGTTCTGCCGGGGATGTCTATTTCAATGGGATCGCCGGGCTCAATCAGTCCGATAGTACCGCCTGCAGCAGCCTCGGGTGAGACATGTCCGATGGACAGACCCGACGTGCCGCCTGAAAAGCGACCATCGGTGATGAGTGCACAAGCCTTACCGAGACCTTTAGACTTGAGATAGCTGGTTGGGTAAAGCATTTCCTGCATACCCGGGCCGCCCCGGGGGCCCTCATATCGTACAATCACGACATCGCCCGCTTGTACCCGGTCTTCGAGGATATCGGCCACTGCCGCTTCCTGGCTCTCGCAAATATGAGCCGGGCCGGTAAAGCGGAGGGAGTCGTCGTCCACCCCCGCGGTTTTGACTACGCAACCCTGTTCGGCAATGTTGCCAAACAGAACCGCCAACCCGCCTTCTTGGGAATAGGCGTGGGCCATTTCCCTGACGCACCCTCCCGTTCGGTCCGTATCGAGACTTGCCCAGCGCAGGTCCTGGCTGAACGCCTGTTGGGTGGGGATGCCAGCCGGGCCTGCTGAATAGAGCGTTCGCACCGCCTCGTCCTCAGTTTGCATAATGTCCCATCGGGACAAGGCTTCGCCGAGGCTAGCGCTGTGTACAGTAGGGCAATCGAGATGTAGTAGGTCACCTCTGGCGAGTTCGCCCAAAATGGCCATGACACCGCCGGCGCGGTGCACGTCTTCCATATGGTAGAGAGGCGTGCTTGGGGCAACCTTACATAATTGCGGAACCTTGCGAGACAGTGCATCGATAGCCGCCATATCAAAATCCACGCCTGCTTCTTGCGCGGCGGCCAGCAGATGCAGGATGGTATTCGTTGAGCCCCCCATGGCAATGTCGAGGCTCATGGCATTCTCAAAAGCCTGCTTGCTTGCGATCTCTCTGGGCAAAGCCGACGCATCGTCTTGTTCGTACCAGCGACGCGCGAGCGCCACAATGAGCCTTCCGGCGCGCAAGAACAGTTGCTCGCGGTCGGCATGAGTTGCCAGCAAAGAGCCGTTTCCTGGCAGGCTGAGACCCAGTGCTTCGGTCAGGCAATTCATGGAATTGGCTGTGAACATGCCGGAACAAGAGCCGCAGGTAGGGCAGGCCGAGCGCTCGTACGCCTCGACGGTGGCATCATCAGCACTGGAGTCCGCGGCGATGACCATGGCGTCGACTAAATCCAATTTGTGTTCCGACAATGCTGTTTTGCCGGCCTCCATTGGCCCGCCGGAGACAAACACGACGGGGATGTTGAGTCGCATCGCGGCGTTGAGCATCCCTGGCGTAATCTTGTCGCAATTAGAGATACACACCATGGCGTCAGCACAATGTGCGTTCACCATGTACTCCACTGAATCGGCAATCAGATCCCGTGACGGCAGGCTGTAGAGCATGCCGTCATGACCCATGGCAATACCGTCGTCCACTGCAATGGTGTTGAATTCTTTTGCAACGCCGCCTGCATCCTCGATCTCCCTTGCGACCAGCTGGCCCAGATCTTTCAGGTGAACATGGCCGGGGACAAATTGGGTAAAAGAATTGACCACCGCGATAATCGGTTTTTCGAAGTCTTCGTCTTGCATGCCTGTGGCGCGCCACAGGGCTCTCGCGCCAGCCATGTTGCGCCCAGCGGTAGAGGTGCGGGATCGATATTGCGGCATCAAGTTCTCCGAATCGTGTTCTAAAGCGGGGCGCTAGCTTACCACTGCCACGCCAGTCAGGTTAGACGGGCCGACTCAGCACCGTGGCGTTACGTTGCCAATTGTAGAAGCGTTGTTTTTCTCCGGGCAGCTGCTCTGGTGTCGTGACTTCAAAGCCCTGTTCCAGAAACCAATGGGTACTCTGGGTGGTGAGCACGAACACGTGGCTTAGCGAGTGTTTTTTTGCCTGTGCGAGCAGTTCTTGAAGCAGCTGCTCAGCGCGGCCCGCGCCACGATAGTCAGCGTGGGTTGCCACGCATGCGATTTCGCCAACTTTTTCAGCTTCATAGGGGTAAAGCGCGGCACATGCGATCACCCGGCCATCTCGTTCCAAAATGGAGAAGTGCCCGATCTCCTCTTCAAGTCGCTCTCTCGAGCGCCTCACCAATATGCCGCTGTCCTCCAGCGGGCGGATGAGTTCAACGATGCTGGCGATATCCTCTATCTCTGCCGGCCTCGCCTGCTCATAAGGATTTTGTGCAATCAAGGTGCCCGAGCCATCGTGAGTAAAGAGCTCCTCAAGGAGCGCCCCCTCTTTTTCGAAGCTGATCAAGTGGCTCCGGGCAACACCCTGCTCGCAGGCGCGGCATGCGGCATCGCGCAACCGCCGTTGCTCGCCGTTGGCGATATCAAGCCGCTGTGCAGATGCCACCGTGCACTGCCTGATCAGTGATCCATCTGTTGCTTCAAGCCCCGGTGGGCGATCCAGGAAAATCAGCTTGTCGGCGCCGAGGGACACCGCGACGCTTTCGGCAAGTTCGGTGGCGCTGATGTTGAAAAGCTCTCCGGCGGGCGAGTATCCCAGCGGCGACAGCAGCGCGATGGCATCGTGTTGCAGCATGGCGAGCATGGCCTCCACATCAATGCGGCGTACTTTACCGCTGTGGAGGTAGTCGACGCCGTCGACAACGCCCAGCGGTCGGGCTGTAACAACGTTACCGCCCAGTACTCTCAGGCGCGCCCCCCTCAAGGGAGTATTCGGCAGGCCCATTGACAACAATTGCTCCAATTTCACTCGCTGTTCCGAGGCCGTATCTCTAGCAATGGTCAAAGTGGCGTCGTCGGTGATGCGAATGCCCTTATGAAACGAGTCAGTCGGATCAGTTGCCAGCGCTGTGTCGATCGCCGAACGCGTGGCGTGGACTATCACCAATCGGACGCCGAGCGAATGAAGAAGTGCCAGATCATGAATCAGCGTAGCGAGTTCGGGAGAGTCGAGCGCGCCGTTTCCAAGATAAACCACAAAGGTACGCCCCCGGTGTGCCTTGATATAAGGCCCCGTGTGGCGAAACCAGGCTATGTGGTTGTCGGTGGTTGTCATGATGTCTGTTTCATGCAGTGTTTGAGCAGCTTGCCTGCGGTTCTGGCAGGGAGGGCGAATCCTACCCGAGTCAGCGCACTGCACGAAAGGGTAAAAATCGCATGCTTGCGTTCAGTGATTTAGTCAGTGGCGGGGCCGAGACGTTGTCGATAGTCTATTGCACACACGATTCAGAGCCTCTTCTGTATGCCGCAATTCCTGGCGATGCCGGCAAGCCTTGAAACCCGCTTGCGCGAGTCACTGACGCGCCTTTCAACGCGAATCGGCGAGCAGCGTTGCGCTGAACTGAGCGCGACCATTCAGTCAAGTGGCCAGCGGGCTTGTTTCGAGTCATTAGTGGCCGCCAGCGAATTCTTTGTCGAGCAGGTAGCCCGGCAACACGATTGGTTGCAGCGATCTTTTGAACAGGGGCAATGGTTGAATGATCGCGACTGGACGCCAGAAGACTGGGACAACGCATTTGTTGCGATGACCACAGCCGACCCGAATGAGCCTGAGGTGCTGGCCGCACTGCGCACCTTTCGTCATCGAGAAACTCTGCGCATCCTGTGGCGTGATCAAGCTCAACTCGCTTCAGTTGAAGGAGCCTTTAGCGACCTCAGTGAGTTGGCGGACTGCTGCATTCGCGCTGCGGTCCAATATGCCGAGTCTACATGCTCGGAAAAATATGGCAGGCCTATCGGCGGGGAAAGCGGCGAGGTTCAAACCCTTGTGGTACTGGGGATGGGCAAGCTGGGCGGTCAGGAGCTTAATTTCTCATCCGATGTGGATCTCATATTCGCTTATCCCGAGGCAGGCACAACCGAGGGTGGGCGTCAGCAGCTCGACAACCAAACGTATTTCACTCGACTTGGGCAAATGGTTATCCGACTGCTGGATGCGGTGACTGAAGACGGGTTTGCTTTTAGGGTGGATATGCGATTAAGGCCCTATGGCGACAGTGGTGCCTTGGTGGGTGCCTACAGTGCTTTAGAGGTCTACTACCAGGAGCAGGGGAGGGAGTGGGAGCGCTACGCCATGATCAAAGCTCGCCCAATTACCGGCTCGCAGGCAGCGCGGGCGGCCTTGCTGAAAATGCTCGAATCGTTTGTCTACCGCCGTTATACCGATTTCTCGGTGATCGCTGCTTTGCGTGAAATGAAGAGTATGATGAGAGCGGAGGTCCATCGACTGGGTGCACAGGATGATCTCAAGCGGGGTGCGGGCGGCATCCGTGAAATCGAATTTATCGCCCAAAGTCTGCAGTTAATTCACGGTGGAAAGTTGCCTGAGCTTCGTTGCCGTCCTTTGCTGAGCGCACTGCATGCGCTGACCGAGAATAATATTCTGATGCCGCATCAGGCGAAGCGCCTCGCAGATCACTACCGGTTGGAGCGCCGCATCGAGCATGGGCTGCAGGCGATGCAGGACAAACAAACGCAGTACCTACCGCATGAACCCGCGCCGAGAGCCCAACTGGCACTGCTCTCGGGCTTCGGTGATTGGGAAACGCTGAACCGGCATTTGACAGAGGCCCGCCTGGAGGTCGAGTCCGTATTCAACGACCTGATTGCCGAGCCTCAGGCAGCTCGTCAGGGCGCCTCGCCCGAAGAGTCCCCAACGCCGCTTCTATTCTCTGAGTTGAATCTCAGCCATCTTCAGGAAATGGGATATCGGCAGGCGGATGCGGCTTGGTCTGCGCTGCAAGCTTTTCTCGATAACGCATGGGTTGCCGCATTACAGCCCGAGAGCCGTCGGCGCTTGGAAATGTTTTTGCCGTTACTGTGTGAAACGGCTGCCGCCTCCGCAGATCCCGACGCAGCGCTACTGCGCAGCCTGCCATTTGTTCGCGCGGTGTGCCGCCGCAGCGCCTATCTCGTTTTGTTGCAGGAGAATCCAGTAGCTTTGGGTCATCTTGTATCGCTGGCTGCCGCCAGTGTGTGGGTGTCCGAACGTCTCGCCGCGCGGCCGGAGTTGGTGGATGAGTTGCTTCATGAATCCACGCTTTACACCGTTCCAAGCCGAGAGGCGCTTCAGTCGCAGGTTCGACAGCAGTTGTTGCGGATTCCCGAGGAAGACCTTGAGGCGCAAATGAGCGCGCTGAGTCGCATAAAAGACAGTTTTATTTTGCGCGTTGCAGCGAGCGAGCTGACCGGCACGCTGCCCATCATGAAGGTCAGCGATTATCTGACGTTCCTTGCGGAGGTCATGATTCAGCAGGCAGTGGCAGTGGCGCGGGCAGAATTGGTTCAGCGTTACGGAGAGCCCCTATCGGATCAGGCGGGTTTTGCGGTGATGGCCTACGGCAAACTGGGAGGCATCGAGCTCAGCTATGGATCGGATCTCGATCTGGTTTTTGTTTTCGACGGTGCGGATGGCGAAACCGCTGGGCCCAAAGTCATCGACAGCACGCGCTTTTATACCCGCCTTGCCCAAAGGGTAGTGCACGTGCTGTCGACACAGACCTATGCCGGAAGACTTTACGAAGTGGACTTGCGGTTGCGCCCCCAGGGCGATTCCGGCCTCGTTGCCACTACGCTCTCGGCAGTGCGCCGTTATCAGATCTCGTCTGCTTGGACATGGGAGCATCAGGCGCTCGTTCGGGCGCGCGTGGTGGCCGGAGATCCTGCTTTGCGGGAGGCTTTGGAAGCGCTGCGTCGCGATGTTTTGGTGCTCCCTCGAAATCGAGAGGAGTTGGCGGCATCGGTTTGCGAGATGCGAAGGAAGATGCGAACCGAACAGGCTGGAGCGGGACGCGCTCAGGACAGCTTTGATCTGAAACGAGATCCGGGCGGTATTGTCGACATTGAATTTGTGGTGCAATACCTGGTCTTGGCGAATGCCAGCGAGCATCCTGATCTTGCGGATTGGTCGGACGTCATTCGCTTGCTCGATGCGCTCGAGCACGCCGGGCTCGTTTCGGAGAAAGATAGATCGGTTCTTGCGGAGGCCTACCTGTCATATCGAAGCGCTACCCATGCGTTGGCCCTTCAAGGGCAGGCTGCAGAGGGCAGCGCAGCGGAATACCGGGCACAGCGCGAACAGGTTCAGCGCGTTACAGAGGCCTTATTACCTGGGCTGCAGCCAGGGTAGAATCCGGCTCCGCTTTGGAGCGCGCCGGTTGAGAAAGCGGCAAACCGACAGAAAAGGAAACAGCATGGACCTCTCACAACTCTCCGGTCAGATTTGGCTCGATGGCGAATTGGTACCCTGGCAGGAAGCCAAGGTTCATGTGCTGACCCATACTTTTCACTATGGGTTGGGTGTCTTTGAGGGAGTTCGCGCCTACAAAACGGCCGAAGGCACCGCGATCTTCCGGCTGAAAGAACATACTGACCGGTTATTCCGGTCGGCGCACATTTTGCGCATGGACATGCCTTTTGATAAGGAAACGCTGAGCGCCGCTCAGCGCGGTGTGGTCCGAGCAAATGGCCTTGACGAGGCCTATATTCGGCCAATGTGCTTTCTTGGTTCCGAGGGAATGGGACTGCGGGCCGACAACCTGAAAACCCACGTGATGGTGGCCGCCTGGGCGTGGCCCTCTTATATGGACCCGGAGGCAAGAGATCGTGGTATTCGCATCGCCACGTCGAGTTATACACGTCACCACGTGAACATCACGATGTGTAAAGCCAAAGCCAACGGCAATTACATCAACTCTATTCTTGCTCTCAGGGAAGCGATGGACGCCGGCTTCGAAGAGGCGCTGCTGTTAGATAATGAAGGCTACGTTGCGGAGGGCAGCGGCGAGAACTTTTTCCTGGTGCGTGATGGCGTGCTGTACACACCTGAGTTGACCTCCTGTCTCGAGGGGATTACCCGCGACAGTATTTTTCGAATTGCCGCCGATCAGGGGCTCGAAGTCAGAGAGAAGCGCATCACCCGTGACGAAGTGTATGTGGCGGACGAGGCTTTCTTCACGGGGACTGCCGCAGAAGTGGTTCCCATTCGCGAGCTCGACAACCGGACTATTGGGGAGGGCAGGCGAGGGCCCATCACGGAAAAGCTTCAGGCAATCTACTTCGAGACTGTCCGAGGCGCTCAGCCGCGCTACGCCGATTGGTTGGCACCCGTCGCCGAGTAGTCGATCAGCTCAGGTGCGCACCCGGCGCCCAAGCTTCGGCGATATCCACACGCCGCGGCGAGGGATTAGTGTCCGGGTGGCCAAGGGGTGCCCACCGTAGGTTGCCGCGACACGTCGAGCGAGCAAGGCGAAAGAGCAAGGAGACGCAACACATGGAAAGCCTTACCAGCGGTATCCAATTCCGTCACTGGCCAGTAGAGGATGCGAAAGCCTGTGTGCTGCTCGTGCATGGCCTGGCTGAGCACACGGGCCGCTATGAGCGCGTGGCCGCGCGGTTTAATGAACGGGGTGTCGCAGTGGTGGGGCCTGACCATATTGGTCATGGGGCTTCGCCGGGGGTGCGCTGTCATCTCGATCGCTTTGATCAGTACTTGGCCCCCTTAAGCGCACTCAGGGCACAAATCGCTGATTGGTACCCTGACAAGCCGGTGTTCTTGCTGGGACACAGTATGGGCGGGCTGATCAGTGCGCACGTGCTAATTGAGGCACAGGCCGCTTATCGCGGCGCCATGTTCTCGGGCCCTGCTTTTAGGGCGGTGGATCCGGTCTCTCCACTGACTATCCGGATAGGTCGATTGCTGCGTAGCCTATGGCCCAAGATGGGCATGCTCGCCCTCAACGCGCAGGAAGTGAGCCGGGATCCCGAAGTCGTCGCAGATTACCTCGCCGATCCGCTGGTTTTTAACGGCAAGATCACGACGTCTCTGGGGCTTGAAATATTGGATGCGATGGAGGCCGCTATCAGCAGAGCCGGCGAGGTGACGCTCCCCGTTTATATCGCCCACGGCGACGCGGATGTCATGGCCGGGCCCGAAGGGTCCAGTGCTTTTTTTGAGGGCCTCTCCTCACAGGATAAAACACTCGATTTCTGGCCGGGGTTGTATCACGAGATTTTCCATGAACCTGAGGCAGAGGAGGTCATCGCGCGTTATGTAAACTGGCTCGAGGCCCATTTGTGAGCGATATCCGGGCGCTGGTACTGGGTGCCGGCGGCCAACTGGGTCGAGCGTGCATGGAGAGTGTGCCAGAGCAGGTGAGTGCTCGGGGTTTGGCCCGGTCTGAGTGCGACATCACAGACGCTGTCGCCCTGAAGCAAGCGTTGGGTGACTTACTCCCGCAGATAGTGATTAATGCCGCCGCCTATACCGCGGTGGATCAAGCTGAGGAAGATATCGACGCGGCACGAGCGGTAAACTCCGACGCCCCGGCGCTGATCGCAGATTTATGTGTGCAACATAACGCGCGTCTCATTCATCTCTCTACCGATTTTGTGTTTGACGGGAAAGGCCACAAGCCTTATTTGCCGGATGCTCAACCCTCTCCGCTGGGGGTTTATGGCCATACAAAGTGGCAGGGTGAGGAGGCCGTCCTGCAGCGCGGTGCTCGTAGCACCGTATTGAGAACCAGCTGGGTGTACGCGCCCCGCGGCCACAACTTTCTACTGACTATGTTGCGACTCATGCGTGACCGCGGGGAAGTCAAGGTGGTTAGCGATCAGATTGGCTCCCCTACCTCAACGCAGAGCCTTGCTGAGATCTGTTGGGCACTCGCCCTACACCGAGATGCGACGGGGATTTTTCACTGGTCAGATGCGGGTGCGATCAGTTGGTATGACTTTGCTTGCGCCATTCGCGATGAGGCCTTGAGTCTCGGTTTACTCTCGCGACCGGTCGTTGTCGAGCCAATTTCTAGCGAGGCGTTTCCGACGAAAGCCCGGCGCCCGGCATACAGCGTACTGGACGCCGGAGCGACCTGCGTGGCAATGGATGTGTCCCAGCGGCCCTGGCGGGAATCGCTCTGTGATGTGCTACGGTCTCTCCAAGATCAACAGGAGGGCGGGGCATGACCAGATCACTCATGGTCACGGGGGGCGCGGGGTTCATTGGCGTGAACTTCGTATACCACTGGGCCAACGCCTGCCCTGATGATCAACTTGTTGTCTTGGATGCGCTGACCTACGCAGGCAACCGCTCAAGTCTGGCGCCGCTCGAGCGGGGCGGTCACATCGTGTTTGTCGAGGGCGACATCTGCGATGCGGCGCTGGTTGACAGCGTGATGTCCGACTATTCGATTAACACCATTGTCCACTTCGCCGCGGAGAGCCACGTCGATCGTTCAATAGCGGGCCCCGATGCATTTATCCGGACTAATCTAGAGGGAACGCATACGTTGCTCGCCGCAGCGCGGAAGGCGTGGCTCTCGGGTTCGGGAAGTGGCCATCGTTTTCACCATGTATCCACCGACGAAGTCTACGGCTCGCTCGTTGCAGACGACCCTCCGTTTACCGAAACCACGCGGTATGAGCCCAATTCGCCCTACTCGGCGAGCAAGGCCGGTAGCGATCACTTGGTGCGGGCGTATCAGCACACGTATGGCTTGCAGGTAACGACCAGCAATTGCTCCAATAACTATGGCCCGTATCACTTTCCTGAGAAGCTGATTCCGCTGTGCCTGACGCGCATACTGGACGGTGGCCAGGTTCCTGTGTACGGCGACGGCAGCAATATCCGCGATTGGCTTTATGTTGAGGATCACGCGCGCGGCATCGCCCGCATTATTGACTCCGGTACACCAGGCGAGGTCTACAATATCGGCGGTCATAATGAATGGGCGAATCTCGATATCGTGAGATTACTCTGCCGCGCGATGGATGAGCGATTTGCCCAGCGCGACGACCTGGCCGTGCGTTTTCCTCACGCGCCGCAGGCGCAGGGTGAGCAGAGCGAATCGCTGATCGAATTTGTCACCGATCGAGCGGGGCACGACTGGCGTTATGCCATTGATGCATCCAAGATTGAGCGTGAACTCGGTTTTGTGCCGACCGAGACCTTCGAGTCGGGGCTGGCTAAAACCATCGACTGGTATTTGGATAACGAGGCCTGGTGGCGTCCGCTGATTGTTTAGTTTCTAGCTAGCGTCATGAACAGGGTTAGTCGTTGAGATAGAGCCAGCAGTAGCCCGAGGGCTTGCCTTGGATAATGTCTGCCTAAGCCACCCCGCTTTTGGTTACAGTGACTCAATACGCGATCGAAGATCACGCCAGCTCACGCCCACCCGGTCTTTATCAGAGACCTGAGGTTCGTGACCGGCTGGGATGGGCCACACAACACCGATGTCAGGGTCGTCCCAAGCCAGCGTCAGCTCGCTCTCCGGGTGGTAGTAATCGGTGCACTTGTAGAGAAAGTCGGTGTGGTCGCTCAGCACATAGAATCCGTGCGCGCATCCCGGCGGCACCCAGAGCTGCTGGTGATTCTCTGCGCTGAGTGTGACGCCATGCCACTTGCCGAAACTGGGCGAGTCTGATCGGCAGTCCACCACGACATCAAATACCGATCCCGTCAGTACCTGCACCAGCTTGCCCTGAGGCTTTTCGGTTTGGAGGTGCAGGCCGCGGAGAATGCCACGCGCAGAGCGGCTGTGGTTGTCTTGTACAAAAGGTAGCGTAATGCCCGCCTCGGTATAGCGATCCGCATGCCAGGTCTCGAGAAAAAACCCCCTGGCGTCGCCATGTACTGTGGGGGTGATCAGGTTGACACCCGCAAGCGGGGTCGACTCAATCTTCATCGAACACGGGCCCGCCATCGCTCACTATTGCTTCCAGATAAGCGCCGTAGCCGCTTTTTATCAGTGGGCCTGCGAGCGCCAGGACTTGCTCTGCATCGATGTATCCCTGTCGGTAGGCAATCTCCTCGACGCAGGCAACTTTGAGGCCTTGCCGTTCCTCTATGACACGAATGAAATTCCCCGCGTCCAGTAACGACTGGTGGGTCCCGGTATCCAGCCACGCCGTGCCCAAGCCCATGACCTCAACCCGTAGCGCGCCGCGCTCCAGATAGTGCCCGTTGACGTCGGTGATCTCGAGCTCTCCGCGCTGCGAGGGCGTGATGCCCTTGGCGACAGAGATGACGTCGTTG
>Ga0222715_10004535_pt1 | contig 12000 bp, 26 predicted proteins | sample C33_9DmetaG_FD_165056 | JGI IMG/M metagenome (GOLD analysis project Ga0222715, IMG submission 165056) | Estuarine water microbial communities from San Francisco Bay, California, United States - C33_9D | ecosystem: Environmental > Aquatic > Marine > Unclassified | place: USA: California...
AGCGCAAAAATACAAGAACGAAACGCGACTGCTTGGCTTAGAGGTTGAAGTGGAACGCAGATCAGATTGTAGTAGTGATATCGTAGATCAAGTACAAGATGTCATGCGCAACTTTGCTTTATGCAAACACGATGGCTCTCTCAATCATGGTTTCGAAATCGTGACTGCGCCTGCCACTATTACAATACAGAAACAAAAGTGGACTGCTTTCTGTGAGCGAGGATTTGCCGATCAGTTATCAGCTTGGAATACCAACACTTGTGGTATGCATATCCATGTGGACAGAGCATCAGTCACCCCACTTGATATCGGTAAGCTATTAGTATTTGTCAATGGCTCCAACAATCGCAAGTTTATTGAGAATATTGCTGGTCGTAGTTCAGCTCAATGGTCACAGTTCAAAGCTAAGACTATCAAAGATAGTTTACACCGATCAGACAAATACGAAGCACTTGCAACGCACAAACCAAAAACAATCGAGTTCAGATTGTTCAAAGGTAATATTGCCAAGCAAGGTATCATGCGAAACATTGAGTTCGTAGATTCTCTGTGTAATTTCGTTCGGACTGTTGGTCTGGACAAAGACACAGATTCAGTAAATAGTTTGTCATATACTAACTTCGTACAGTATATGAATAAATCTGAGAACAAAGGTCAATACCCTTACTTGTTCTCATGGCTAGTTCGCAAGGGCTATACTAAGGGTAAAGGTAAGAACATACAAAATGAAAGTGAGGAAAGCTAATGTGTTTAATTATAAAAAGCGACAATGCTAGTGAGTTAAAACCTAACTTACTTAAATCAGCATACTCCAACAATTCAGACGGATTTGGGGGTATGTTTCTAGCTGACGGCAAGATTCAAACATTCAAGGAACTTCCAAAGAATGAGAATGAAGTCGTCAAACTGTGGGACAAATACAAAGATATGAAAATACCAATGGGACTGCACTTCAGATTCACAACCAATGGTAGTACCAACAAAGCTAACTGTCACCCATTCGAAGTGTTGAATAAGAAGCAACATAACAGATCACTATGGGTTATGCATAACGGACCACAATTACCAACACCAATGATAGATGTAGATAAATCCGACACACATCAATATGTGAAGTGGGTGTTGCGACCAATGTTATCTAACAATCCCGAACTTATATACAACAAGGCTTGGGTAGACATGATTGAAGATTCAATCGGTTCCGATAAACTATTATTCCTTGACGGAAGTAATGGTAAGTTCGTAATCATCAATGAAGATCATGGTGAAACCTTAGAGAATATGTGGCTATCTAATACTTACTCTATCAACAGAGGTATGGGTTCTGATTATGATGTCAATACCGATACCATATCTAACAAGCCTAAGTATCTCAGCTACTACAACAGCAACAGTTGGAAAACAAATCCAACCTATTGGAAAGATGACTCCATGTATGATGAGAATGTCTATGAGTGGGACTACTCCAACCAAGACAAATGGAACACTAAAGTAGATGCCAAAAAATTTACTGATCTGTGTGACGACAATCAACCATACAATCTATCCGATCTTGTTGGGCTAAACAAAGCTGATGTATCTGAAGTAGTGTACCACAATCCGACAGGTACGGCTGAGATGCTGAGCGATCTTGTCAATGCCTCAGAGAATGATATCTATGATGCGCTTGACGAACTAATAGATGCTAAGACAAACAAAGGGGGCACGAATAATGGCTAATATCAAACTCCATATACCAAAGTACAGCCAACAACAGTTGTTCGGTTATGTCATAAAAAACGACAACCTACTATCCGACAGGTTGTACATGGCAAGAGCGAACTCTAAGAATGTTCTTGTCAGTGGTGATTACTTGCGTGGCATACAAAAAAAAGCAAACCTTATTTCTACCGACAAGTATGACTTCACCAACCTAACATACTACATACAGAGTTGGCAAAACGACTACTTGAAAGACGCGAAGTGGGTAATCATCAAGGTGAAACCACCAAGACATGAGGGTGTATATACTTTCAATATACTAGACGAGGGTGATGATACAGTCAAAGGTCTACGCAAAATCATAAACAATTATAATAAAACAATCAACAGGAACGATAGCTTCTATTGTATTGGCATCATGGGTACAAGGATAGAGCAAAGTGAATGGGTAAAGAAAGCATCAATCGAGGAACCTCACCATCGAGCTATGCGTAGGATATTTAAACAACCCAGTATATGGCGCTCATATCCTAACCTATATCCTAAAGCAAAGGATAAGATACCATACTTCGATAGGTCTGGTGACACACTAGACCCTCATCTAGCTTTGACTGAACAGGGTTTTCCACAAGTCAAAGAGTTTGGTATACCAAAAGATGTATCATACACATCTGTTGATTTAACTTACACTGGGTTTCGCCCCACATTTAACAGTCCAAATGTTAGATTTTGGTGTGAGCATGGCTATAAGTATGTAGCCTAGTGTATTTTCCTCACCGAAGATATGCGACAAAGCTCCGATAAATACTCGAGGGTTGGCAAAATGAAGGGTGCTACCCCCAAAGATATACTATATAAATAAATAAATATAAATTTTAAATCGTATATTAGAGGGGTGTGGGGGTCAGATTTGCAATTTTATAGACCATCGGGAAATTGTCGGGACTTTGTCGTGTATATTCGGGAAACGACTGTGTCGGATTAATAGGTAGATGTGTCGGATTAAAAATCCGATGCGTCAATCTGTCAAATTGATTTATATTTAGAAAGGAATATAATATGGGCATGATTATAAATAAACTACGAACGGAACTTATCAGACTGAACTCTGAATTGTCAGATAGTTTGGATAGGTACAAAGAGCAAGACCAAATGAGTGATGACGAACTCATAGCACAGGGGTGGTTCGAAGCAACCGAACACTTCAGTAAAATACTTGAGCAATATACTCAAGAAGAAAGCGAGGAACAAAATGTCTAACAAAATAGAGAGTGCATTAGATGTAATCTATGATGCTTTATTATGCTACTGTGAGGACTGTATCAGTACTGAAAAAGCAGAGCAAAGGCTAGTCACTAATTCATTTCGAATAATAGAACAAGCATTGAAAGGAAAACAAAATGGGTAAAGTAAAAGCATGGCTAATGGAACTAGAAGAAAGACGACACGAAAATAATCTTGAGGACTACGAAGCTAAGATGTTAGCCCAACTAGATGAGGACAGGCTAGCTTTTGAAAAGGAAGAAGCTAGATCATGGTGGGAAGATAACGGCAGATTAGTGAAGGAGAAAAAAGATGGCAACTAACATACTATTATTTTTAATGATGATAACTATGGCATGTGTAGGATATGCGTCAGCATATAAGATAATGCAACGCGAAATTGTTAAGCGCGATATTGAATTGCACATGGCATACACTTACATAGGAGACAAGCTAAATGACAGAGCAAGAAAGGGTTGAGTATGAACAACTCAAAAAGAAATCAATCAATGGGGACTTGAGTATACAACAAGCGCTGAAATATTTTCAGCTAAGAGAAAAACATAAACAGGAAAAAGCACAATGAATATATTTTATTTAAACGAACAACCTAATATATCAGCGCGTTGGTTATGTGACAAGCATGTACCTAAGATGTTATTAGAAACTTGTCAGATGTTATCCACTGCTTTGCATCGTCAGGCGCCTCACCTGATTAAAGGTGATTCAGTATATAGAAGCGCATATGCTAACCACCCTATGACTAGATGGGTGGGCGATAGTCTGGGTAATTTTCTATGGGCTTACGATCACGCACTAGAAATCAATAACGAATATCAATATCGTTTTGGTAAGATACATAAATCAGAACGCGTACTTAATTCAATCGCGAAAATTAAATCATGTATCAGTTCAACATTCTTTGATATTCAATCGGTAGATAAAACAACTGTGCCTCAGTGTATGCCCGACCAGTATAGACATGAAGACCCTGTGAAAGCATATCAAAATTATTACTACCACGAAAAGAAATACTTTGCCAAGTGGGAAAAAGGTAGAGCAAAACCTAGATGGTTTAAACAAATGGAAAGGGAAAACAATGCAGAACAGTAGCATACTAAAGATGCGCATGGAAGAATTGACACGCGAGATCGAGATACTTGACAAGCGAATCATACTCATGCAAGATGAACTAGCTGAACTTGATAGAGTTGTATCGAGCTACTCAGCCACAAGCATACGAAACATAATAGAAGAAAGGGCTAAGCAAGATGACAAAAAAGAAATCAAACAAGCACAAGGATAGCCACTTCATAGGTGGAAGCAACGAGGATTTTGCAGGTGTATATTATCACATCATGCGTGAGCATACACCCCTCAAAGATTTGCGCGAAGTAGTTATCAAACTAATGGGCAGATGTTTTGATGCGTACCCACAGGCGAGGGCTGATGCTGAGAAACATTACATAGATATTTTGGAGAACCATAATGAAGGGTGAAGATTTAGTTTGGGACATAGCTTATTGGAATCCAACCGACGAAGTGACGGATGAAGAACTCCAAAGATTCTTAGATAGTGGAATAGGTACGGCATCAAATAACTCTAGGTGTTTTAATGTCCGACAATTTGTCGAAGCATTTAACAGGCAAGAGATCAGTGACTTAGGGTGGTTGTACTACAATGACCGACGAAATGACAGGGGGATACAATGAATAAAGACAAGGCTTTTATGGTAGCAGACAGATTGTTTTGGATATTCGTAGAGAATACGCATCCAAATTATACAGGGGATTTTATCGAACCCGACCCCGACAATCCCGATGGAACGCGAAGTACTGAGAGGGGTCGCGAATTGTTTGACGAACTATTAGAATTTGTAGAGAGGCTATGAACAAAATGAAAAAGAGTAAAATGAAATGGATATGGTACAACATATACCACAATGAAAGCAAAGATAATATTTTGCTTGACAACAAAGACGATTCATGGTATACAAAACTATGGCGCAGAATAAAAAACTACCTAAACATATAAGCATCGGACCATTTTCGGTGGAATTAATATGTGCCCCCCACGAAATTATGCACGAGGTGGGTGAATCACAGGGTACATTCATACCTAATCCACCATACAGAATTTATCTTGATAAAGAAATGATAGATAAAGGGGGCGCTGATGCTGTGAATGTTGTACTGCATGAGTGTATGCATGTAGCATACTATCAGTATCAACTTAAAGATAGGGATGAAGAAACTGTAGTCAATTCATTGGGAAACTTTATGACAGAAATTCTCTGTCGTTCTGAACTCAAGGGTTGGTTGCGCGAAAATATGAATAGAAAGGAGACAGCAGATGACAAACCACGCATTCGCAAGAGACCTCGAAAGAGGAAAGGCAATAGAAAATAGTATTGTAAGTGCGTTGAAGGCTAGGTTTCCAGCAACCACTATGATTGATGGGAAGTTTAAACCATATGATGCTTTTATACCAGAGTTATCTAAAACTTTAGAAATAAAAATGGATAAGGTTAGTTTAAAGACAGGGAGAATCTTAATTGAATTAGAAATGTTTGGTAAACCATCTGGTTTATTATCCACAACTGCTGATGATTGGGTTATATACACAGGCGAACAATACCTATGGATTAAACCTATAAAAATATTTGAATGTATATTGCTTAATAATTTAAAAACAGAAAAGATTGTAGGTAGCGGGGATTCAGATGCCAAAACAGTTTGTTTTATTCCCAATGAATTGTTTAAAAAATATTGCTATGCTATACAATATAGTTTAAGAATAGGAGAGGTATATGGTAACTACTAAAAGATTAGTGTTTGTGTACGGCACACTTAAAAAGGGTGAGCGATTGCATGGGCTAATGGCAAAACAAAAAAGATTAGGCGACGCAATAACAGTTGATAGTAATTATTCTATCAAAGATTTTTTACAGAGTTATCCTATTACCTTTAGACACTTTGATAAAAAGCATTGCCGTTATAGAATAAAGGGAGAACTGTATGACATAAAAGATGACCAAGTATATGAGAGTGTATGTAGCATGGAATTGAGTGCAGGGTATTCTCTTGTGAATACTTTAGTAGAGTTGGAAGATGGGACAGAACATGTAGCAGAAATGTTTTTGGTGGAAGAAACACCCGCAAAAATTTCTAAAAATGTATTGTCAGATTTCAGAATAAAAAAGACAGATAAGAATATAAAAGAATGGAGTACAAAGTAATGGACTTTGAAGAAAAATGTAACAGAATTACAGGAGCAATGCTGTGGGTAGCTACCTATGGTGTATTTATTTTATTAGGTACAGGTGTAGTATTAACAATACTTGAATAAGGAGTAGACATGACTAAGCGTAAGTATACAACAGGCGATCATTATTTATTTGATGAGACCTTAGAATTAGAGGAAGACTTTGACATAGAGGAATTTGAAAACGACCCTATGTTTGACCCCAATGACCATGAGTATTTACAGGAGAGAATAAATGACGAGACAAAAGACGGCAAACCTTTACCGCTGGACAGATATTTCAATCGCTTTAGAAAAAATCGTTAAGGCTCTTGACGACCCAGCGAATGAAGACAAAGTTAGGTTTGTAATTAAACATCCGAAACCATTCTCATTACGCATGAGAATGTATCAGTATATAAATGCATACAGAAAACTTGCAGAAGAGAATGGTAAGGATGACCCACACAAATATGACACACTTAAATTAATAGAGGTTGAGGGCGGTGTCGAAGTTGTTCATGTGCTTGATGCACTAGAAGAACTAGAAGTTGTTGACCCAGACACAGGAGAAAAAATATGACAGATGATAAAAACTATCGCGCGGATTTTGAAGCGTGTATAGAAAGTTTAAAAGAACCTTTATTAGATATAGCAGGAAAATATGATACGGATGTTCTTATATCAGCACTCTATGAAGTGGGTATGAGATTATCTTTATTGAAGTATGGAACGATGGGTAGCTTTGGTTTACTTGCAGATGTTCTACACACATTCACAACAGCTGGACCTATGATAGATAAAATGGAAAAGCTAAACGAAAAAACAGGAGACACTATGGGTTCTGTATTCTTAGATGCTAAAAGAAAAGTGGACCCATCAACTAAACATTAAGGAGACAACATGAGTGAGAAGCAAGAGATAGAAATACCTACAGAGTTATTGGAAAAAGATTCAGTTGAATTATCTAATGACGAAGCCTCTATCAAAAAGATAATTGATTACTTAAGAGCAACACGCATCAATGTGCGTGACGCAGAATCAAATGGCACACGCATATCTAAGAAGACTGCTACAACTAAAGCACCGAAGAAGTTTGAGAAGAACATACTTGATATGTTAGTGTCAGAAACATAGGAGATAACATGAGTGAGAGCGAACTACCAAGAATTAGAAAGTTTGTATGGGATGACAATGGTCAGCCTATTCAAAAGATATGGGACACTTCAAGCCTAAGTTCTTTCTTAGCTTGCCCTAGATATTACAAGCTGTCTGTACTAGATGGCTGGAAATCTACAAGCTACTCAAGTGCCACAGGGTTTGGCTCTGCAGTACACTGTGGTTTAGAAGAACTAGACAAAGCTAGACACGAGGGTTTATCGAAAGATGAATCCACTAAGCGTGCAGTCGCTTTAGTCTTGCGCGATTTCGGTGAGGATTTAAAACTTGCTGACGAGAATGCAAGAGGATTAGAGGCGGCGCTTCGTGCGGTTGTATGGAAAGCGGAAGAGTTTTGGGATGATAAGCTGAAGTTAGCTACCATGCCCGATGGCTCACCCGCACTAGAGCAAAGGTTTGAAGTACCCATAGGTGACAAGGGGCACAGATTCAGCGGTCGTATAGATAAGATTGTTTCTATTGATGACAGGCTATATCTTGTTGATACTAAAACAACTAAGTCATCTTTATCTGAATGGTATTTCAATGGCTATATGCCAAACAACCAAGTGTTCGCATACATCTGGGCATGTCGTGAAGTATTACAGTTGCCTGTTGATGGCTTCATCATTGACGCAGTACAGACAGGCGCGAATTTTACAAGGTTCGCAAGACAAGTATACAATGTACCTAAAGAATTAATTGATGAGTGGTACAATGATACACTGCATCACTTAGATATATCAGATGTATATGCTAACTCACAGTACTACCCAGCTAACTTCACATCATGTGGAAACTATGGTGGTTGTAGATACAGAGAGGCATGCGCGCATGCTAAATCACAAAGAGGAATGTTCTTTGGTAATGACTTTACTCAAGAGTATCACCCCGATTTGGAAGAAACAAAACCACAAGAACTTGAAGTTATCAAGGGTGGTAAATAATTTTCTTGACAAATATTTTATATAGTATATAATTCAAAACATTATAGGAGACCAGTTTATGGCAAACATAAGTAAACATAAATCAACAAGTGTTACCAAGCTACTTCTCTGTGGAGATAGTGGTAGTGGTAAGACGTCAGCCCTAGCGAGTTTAGCTAACGCTGGCAAGAAGTTACGTATCTTAGATTATGATGACGGACTAGATATACTGCCCGAGTTTTTAAAACCCGAAGCAGTAAAGAACGTATCATATGTTACGTTAAGAGATTCACTAGGACAAGCTGACTCATTTAGAAGAGGGGCACGTTTGTTGTCTCATTGGAAAGATGGCGATGAGGACTTAGGTCCTGTGAAAGAATGGGGAGACGACACAGTTCTAGTGATTGATTCCCTCACACTGATGGGAGAGGCAGCCCTGCGCGCCGCTCTCGTTTTTAATAACAAGAAACCAACAGAGCAAGCTAGCCAACCCGAGTGGGGTGCGGCAGCACGTGATGTTCAAAACATTATACAGTATATCACAGGCGACGAAGTGAAATGTAATGTTATTGTGACAACACATATGCAGTACATGGAAGGCGAGATGGGTGTGTCCAAAGCATATCCTACATCTGTCGGTTCAAAGTTATCTACTAAGATTGGTAGATACTTTAACTGTGTATGCAGAATAGATACACGATCATCTAGCAAAGGAACAGAGCGCACGCTACGTACGATGTCAGATCACAAGATGGATTTGAAAGTTACCGCGCCGTCTTTAATAGAACCGAATATAGAACTTGACTTGAACAAGTTGTTTGAATCTATTCAAAAGAATGCACAGTCTAAACTCAAAGAGAGCAATACGAAAGGAGATAAATAATGTCTAATGTTGCTGACTTTTTAAACATGACACCCAATGACACGCCCGAATCGGTCGTGCTACCAGAGGGTAGTTATGAGTTCTCTATAACTTCTTATAGAGCAGATGAAGTGGGTGAGAATAACACACCACTCATCAGAGTAAACGTCAAGGCAGTCGGAGTTATTGATTCAGAATTATCTGAAGATAAACTCAAGGATGCACAGCCAACTCGAATGGAGTTCTGGGCTACACCTAACGCCTTGAAAGTAAACAATCCTGCGACAGGATTGAAATCATTTCTAACCAACGGGTTAGATATGGGTCATGTGGAAGACCTTCCATACAGTGAGTTGCTAGAGATGGCAATTGGTAAAACCTTTAAAGGTTTAATCAAACACGAGATGGTGGGTAGAAATAAAGATATTCTACAGCCTACAATAAAGAGAATACTCTAACATGACAAAGCAAACAGTACCTTCACAACAACCGAAAGGCAATTGTCAGATAGCTTTTGTATTTGATTTTCCAAATACAGATGAGCAACGTCTCGGGCAAATCATGGTCGGTAGTACGGGTAAAATGTTTCACAAGATGTGTGAGATATTAGAACTGAATGTGGAAAACTGTTTGCTTACGCATGCTCTCGCTCAGAAGCCAGCACAGGAGAACCCTGCCCACTTCTTTATCAATAAAAAGAATTACTCTAAGTTTAGTAAAGAGAGTAAGTGGCGCGCGAAGTACCCTGTGAATGGCTTCGGCTTCTTGAAGAAAGAATATGAGAGCGAGTTAGATAGACTACAAAACGAGCTTAACGCGTGCAAACCTAATATCATTATTGCTATGGGTAGCCTTGCGTTATGGGCACTGACAGGGCTAGATAAGATAGGAACTTACAGGGGAACCATTCTCAAAAGCGACCTCACCAATGGAACCAAAGTCATGCCTACTTACAGCCCTAGTGCCGTAATTAGAAACTACGACTTCAGACCTATTGTCTTAGCGGACATAAAGAAAGCAGTCGAAGAATCCGACACGCCAAATATTCAAATAAAAGAAAGGGAGTTATGGATTGAACCGAACATTAAAGACCTCGAAGATTTCGAGCAAAGATATATTAGAGAGGATAACGCAGATCAGCCACTCAGTTTCGACATTGAAACGGGGGGCGGTTTTATTACTTGCGTTGGTTTCGCTCCAAGCGATACTGTCGCTTTGGTCGTACCATTCAAAGATAAACGGAACGTACTCCAAAACTATTGGACCGATGTTGCTCATGAACAACAAGCATGGGCTTGGATAAAACGAATCTTAGAGAACGAAAAGATTACGAAGGTGGCACAAAACCAAACGTATGATGTATCGTGGCTAGCTTACAAACACAACATTAAAGTGGCAGGAACTATCCACGATACAATGCATGCCCAACATGCGCTACAGCCCGAACAACAGAAAGGCTTAGGCTTTTTGGGTTCGATATATACAAATGAGGGTGCTTGGAAAACGATGGCTAAGTTTTCAAAGAGTACTAAAAGAGATGAATAGATGTAATCAATGTCCAAACGTGCTCCATACTTTGCGGAGTTACATATACCAAATGATTTAGTAACTATCGAAAGTGAAGTACGATTGTGGAGATCGGTAATTGACCAAGCGATATCAGACTTTATGTCGACCAATAAGTCGCGCGAAAGTCTATCAAACAAAGAGCGAGCCAAGATTTGGTTGCGCGGAAAGACAGATGATTTTATTCTAGTGTGCGACTATGCATCTTTAAATGCACAGTATGTACGTGATGAAGTATTTAATATAATAGGTGGGATTGATGAGTTATACAAGTAACAGAGCGACAACAGCTTATGACACGCAAGTGGGTGGCGATCATTATAAGAAGTATAAGATACAACCATCAGAGTTTTTAAACAAAAACAATTTTCTATTTGCAGAAGGTAATGCAATTAAATATATTTGTAGGCACCAAGACAAGGGAGGCAAGCAAGATTTATTAAAAGCAAAACACTATATCGACATGATAATTGAGAGAGACTATGAGTAACACAGGAGACAAAAGCAATGGCAAAAATAATAAAGAACGTAGATATACAAAATATCGAACTCGATTCTGAGCAGACCCTCTGGACTTACTGCGCCTTGGATTGCGCTGTGACTCTAGAGATATGGCAGAAGATCAAAAAAGAATTAGACGACACCACTTCCAAAACATATCAGTTTGAAATAGATAGCCTCAAGCCAGCGATGGCTATGATGCTGAAGGGATTGCGCGTTGACCTTGACGCTGTTAAGAACATGCGTGCCCCCTTGAAAAAAGCGCGTTTGAAATTAGAACGTATGCTTAATCTATTTGCACAAGCATCAACAGGTAAAGACTTAAACCATGCATCACCAAAACAATTACAAGATTTATTTTATGTACACTTAGGCATACCTAAGATTACGTCTTACAAAAAAGGTAAGCAGAAAGTATCTACCGATCGTGAAGCTCTTGAGAAATTAAGAGATGATTATCCACGAGCCCGAGTATTTGCCAACGCGATTCTTGCGTTGCGTGATATCGACAAACAACTTGGTGTATTAGAAACAGACAGAGATAAAGACAATCGTATTCGTTGTTCTTATAATGTGGCTGGCACAGAGACAGGTCGTTGGTCATCTTCAGAAGCCCCTTGGGGTACAGGAACTAATCTTCAAAACATAACAAAAGACTTGCGCGAAATCTTTATACCCGATGAAGGTATGACTATGTTCTATGCAGACTTAGAGCAGGCGGAATCTCGTGTGGTTGCTTATCTTACAGGTGATGAAGGATATATCAATGCTTGTGAGAA
>Ga0222715_10004537_pt1 | contig 11999 bp, 4 predicted proteins | sample C33_9DmetaG_FD_165056 | JGI IMG/M metagenome (GOLD analysis project Ga0222715, IMG submission 165056) | Estuarine water microbial communities from San Francisco Bay, California, United States - C33_9D | ecosystem: Environmental > Aquatic > Marine > Unclassified | place: USA: California...
AGGACCAACTGAAGAAGATGGTCTACCTGCCTGAGTGGTTGATAGTTTGATTTTGTTTACATCAATAACTTCAACATAGTATAGGTAAACCTGTCCATTTGTTGCACTTGCCAGACCAGCAATTGTTGTATTTGGAGCAGGTCCAATTGCCAAACCTACTGGTTGACCATTTTTGAACTGGTGGTTTGGAATTGTAATTGTGTCATTACTAAGATCAATTGCTTCTGGTCTGAAATATCTCTGTCTTCTTCCATATGCAGGATCGCTAGGATCACCTGCTTCAATAATGTTGTAATGGAATGGGTTCATCGTGGTAGAAGCATATCCTCTACCAAATAGTTTGAAGATTAGTTGAGTACCACTGGAGTTTGTTCCACTAATATTGATTCCGTTTCCTGCAGCAGCATTATCAGGAGTTGAACAAATCTTGAACGATTCATCAGAAACTTTGTAGATATAGTAAATGCCGTTACCACCAGTAGTAACAGATGCATCAGTTCCCTCATCAGTTCTTTCTGATAGACCATTGATTCCACCAGCAACGAACTCCATGGTGACCATATCACCAGTTACTAGATTGTGATCTGCCAGTACGCCATTGTTATCATAGTATGAAACTACGTCAGTGGTGTAGTCGATCGACGATACGTTATTCTGAGCATTAATGGTATACTCTCTTACATCAACACCATTTGGTTCCCAAAGGAGCATATATGGTGAAGTGATCTCGGAGATTGTTTCTTGATAATCGACTGCACCACCGCCAAATACGTTACCAAGGTTGAATACTAGAGCAGTACCATCAAAATCCTTTCTTCTCGATGCGATTGAGTTGGTGATATAGAAAGAAGTACCAATAGAATAGTTGCTCTTATATGGTGTAGTAATCGTAAGAGTACTTTGTACAGCTTCATCAGTTGTGATCGCAGAATACTCACCAAGTTTTACAACAGATCCAACATAGTATCTACCAATAATTAGGTTAGTGTATACTGTTGAAATGTCTGCAGATGAAATCAGAGTTGAGTTTGCTTCATATGTAAATGTTTTTTCATCTGGAACTGATTTGATGATAAATGTTCCTTCTGCCGTTTGATCATCAAGACCTCTGATGTCAATAGGAATATTTGTTACAAGACCATGATCTGTTGAAGTTTTAACAGTAACAATTCTGGATCCAGCAACGGTATTTACCTCTCTGATATCTTGAAGAGGAATATCACCAGACTGCGAATAGAAAGAAGGAATCTCATTGATTCTTTCTAGGGTTTCCCACTTAGTTGACTGTAGACCATATTCAAAATCGGTATCAATGAGAGTGTTTGGTGCAGAAACTCTGAGCTTACTTACTGGGTCTACAAAAGTTTCTGTTGGTTTGAACTCAGCTCCCTCCTCATCAATAAAAATTTGAAGTTGATCTGTATCCGCGTGACCAGCAGTACTGGTGTCAAAGTTTAGAGTATATGTGGTTCTATCAGTAGCCGCATCATATGCTCTGTTTGTGATACGCAGATCAGAATCACCAAGCGCGTAAAGGGTAGTTCCCCTAGTTGCGTTATTGATGAAAAGAACTTTTTTCAGACTAACATGCCCATCAATAGCAACTGTCCTTGCAGAAGCATCAAAGAAATACTTATAAATTAATTTTTTTGCCATTTTTCTTTCCTAGGTCTTTAACGTAAGTGGGGTGGGGGAGAGTTAGAAATTAGATACCGAAAGTGATTGCATAACCAAGTGCTTTTGTTTGCACTGCTTGTAAATCGTTTTGAGTTACGTTTTGTGCAGCGTTCGTGCCTTCAGTAAACAGTTCCCAATATGCAGTGGCAGTTTCAGGAGTGTTGTTGATTGATTCTAAGATATTTATATAAGTACTTGGCGAACGGAAGACAATATCGCCAGGATAGTACGTGGTTGAACTTGACCAAGCTCCCTTCCAAGAAACACCTTCAAGAACAAGATCCCAGGACGTTTGACCTGGCTGGTTTGGTGGGATACCAACCGTTGTTGTTTTAGCAGAATATGCATATCCACCAAATTGAACAATTGCGCCAGGAGCGTATGTTGTTCCATTATTATAATCACCAAGAACAGTGAAACCTGTTGTTAGAATATCCCAAAAGTCATTGGGAGTAACGAGATTTAGATTTGGTTGCTTATTGTTATTTGCAAGTTTGGCAATGTATGTATAACCACCATAGGTGACAACATCACCAGGCTGATATGCAGTCAGATTGCTCCAACTATCTTCAAACTGGAAACCACCGACGAAATCGGTGAAGTAACCAGCTTCAAATTCATTAATAGATGTGTGTGGCGTTACAACACGGAAAGTGTTATTACCAAATTTTACAAGATCATTGATCTTATAAAAAGTTGATGGAGCCCAATCTCCAACAGGTTCAATACCTGTTAGATGTAAACTCCAGTTGGGCGCATCTGTTGAATACCAAAGAGTTTCATCGGAACCCGACGTATGATTTGAAGTACAAACATAAGAGTTTGCACCAAACTTTACGATATCATCAATTTCATATGCAGTTCCAGTCGCCCAGTTGCCGCGCCACTTAAACTTTAATCTACCAAGTCTAAAATCTGCCATTTTTCTTTAGGTTTACTTAGGTCCGTTTGTGCTATAATTATATATGCGACCCATGCGAGCAACCATTTGCCCATCATCATCAATAAAGTATGATAGGTCTCTGCTATCAAACTTATATTGATAATAAGGATCAATGTCTGGATCGTTTTGTACTGGTTGACCAGAGACTAAATCAAGAGTGTAATCATCTAAAGTCCTAAAGATTGGAAGTCCATTCTGATCTAGTTTAGTTTTTGTAACTAAATCAATAGAGTCCGTATCTTTTGGAGTTACTTTTGTATAAATGAGCATTCCATCAGCATCTCTTCGAAGAGCATGAAAATCCGTAGATCCTCCGCCTCCTCTTTGTGCTAATGAAGAAAGTAAAATTGCCATTTTTTATACAACTATTTTCCAGTGTGTGCCATTATATACTAGTAAAACTTCCCATCCATCATCATCAAAGATGAGTTGAGAATCCACAGTATCTAAGTAATCTTTTAGATTGGCTCCAGAATTTGTGGAATCAATAGTAATATTATTTATACTCCAGCGGTTTGTAACATCAACAAATCTGATAAAATCTCCCGTATTTGGGGTTTTAGCAAGGTCAATAGTAAATGGTCCGTTAGAACTATCTAACATATAATTATCATTGTAATCATACGTGGATCCATCAATTACATAATTGCCGTCTCTAACACTGTCCCCATAATCCACATAATTAAGAATCTCTTCTCTGTCAAGTAGTTTTTCCCAATACAGAACATTCTGTGAATTCTTTTTAGTTACATAATAAAAATTATTAGTGCTCAAATATGCAATTTGCCCAGCATAAACTGGTGTTGGGAGTGTATTGACAGTAAGATCTAATTTCGCTGTAGTTACATTTTGATCTGCGATTTTTGCAGTTGATACGCTTCCATCCGAAAGTTTATCAGTTGTTACTGCATCATTAGCAATTTTTTGCTCTGTTACTGCAGAGTCTGCAATCTTGGCAGTTGAGATTGATAGATCTAGGAACTTCGATGTTGTAATTGATCCATCACTAACAGTACCAATGTCAAGTTGATCACCAAAAATAATAGCAAAGAATGTATCACCTGATTGAGGAGCAACTGTAAAAGTTAGTCTTTCATTGGAAATACTATAATCTGTATTTGGTTCAAGTACATTATCATTCAAAACTGCAAGTAATTGGTATTGACCAGGGTAAACATTTTCACCACCAACTTGCATCAAGAAAATAGTTTGTACTCCATTAAATCCAGTTCCACTTCCAAATCTAGGAAGTGGGGAATCTAATTTTCTTTGATTACCCGTTCTGGGCGTATTACCAATGTAAGGCATTTTTTCCTCTGTATGGTTCTAGATACTGTTATTAAAAATTATTTAGTTGGATATCTTCAGTGAAACATAACCAGAATCAATATGTGACCCATCACTAACCTTTGTAATTGCAAGATCCACATAGTCCGTCCATCTAGTCACTCTAACATTCACTGGTTCGGACGGACCATCCATGAATTGAGTATAAACTCGATAGTCCGTAGAAGAAGCATATGCACCAGGAAAATCTACTCTATAGTTTCCTTGTGAAAGTCTGGTGACAGTCCAACCAGAAGTTCCTGTCCACAGTGGTGGGTTACCAAGAGCAACAATACCTTCACCAGAAAGTGCTTCATCTACTGGAACGACTACTGTTCCAGTTGTACCAAGTGGACCTGTTGGTGGTGTAAAATTCTCTGTATATCTAACTATATCTGTAATTCTCAAATCATCATAATAAGCCCATGAATATGCTTCTCCTGTAACTGATGAATAATTCCTTCCACCAAGACTAAATACACCAGCCGAGTTGAGAATAATTCCTGGTCTTGATAGTGCTGGTCCTAGATTATATCCATTTACGTATAACTGTAATTCACTATTTGTTGATTCTTTAGTGAGGGCAATGTGATTCCATTTTCCAACTAAATCACTAGTATATAATCTATCACTTGAAAGGGAAGTAAGATTGTAAGCAGTATATATACCACTGGCATCATCTCTCCAATAGAAATTATAATAAGAATTCGAACTCGATGGATTCTGAATGCCAAATTCTATATTCCCAGTCCCACCAGCTGAGGTACTTCCAAAAGAAAATATTGGAGAGTATACAGCGCCATTATTGTAAGGTGCTAATGAAATAAAATTAACCCAAGTTTCAAAAGTCCAATCACCTTCCAAGAAAGAAAAATCAGAGTTACTTGGATATGTCAATCCAGTTGTGGTTCCTACAAATGTTTCCCCAACTAACAAAGAAGATGATCCATATTTTACGGAAGAAGATGAAATTACAGTAGAACTGTATAGTGATCCTGTATATGAATTTTGACTTTCATCATTTGCATTTACATCAAATGTATTTCTTACTTGAACCTCATTCCAATTTAGATCTACCGAACTAGGAGCTGGTGCTGAGATTGGATATGCGGAGGTTGGTAAAGTATAACCTATTTGATATTGATATCTAGCTGCTTGAGTAATTCTCAGATCGTCTATAAAATAATTAGAAAATACCCAACCCCCACTATAAGGAGCTAAACCAAATCTAGTCTCATTACTAAGACCAGTTCCAGTAGGAATGTTACTGTCAATAAAAGATCCTAACCAAGCACCCTGTCGATAAACATTAACTCTAGAATCTGCTGCAGTGTGGCAAAGAACTATATGATGCCATGTTTCATCAGTAACTGATGCGGCACTTCCAAGTCCAATGCTATATGAAGTTGTAGCGACATCATTAACCCACAAGAATGTTCTATTGCCAAATTGATCTACAAAGATGCTTGCACCGAAAAGACTAGTGGGACCATCAGTAACATAAAATAGACCTTGATGTTGATTGTTAGTCAAACTGTTTGCTGGAAAATATATCCACATCTCCAGTGTCCAATCGCCAGACCAATCGGTACAACCACCTCTTTTCCCAGGTTTCCAATAGTGTCTTAGAGAAGTCTGATCAAGAATTTCATTGTGAATATTGTAGGTGGGATCGGTTACATATACTTCCCACTCAAGATTATCAGCTGTGGATTGAGCGTTCAATTTTAGTGAGGATGATCCAAATTTTACGGGAGAATTTACTCTGCAGATATTATTAATATTTGATGATCTTGGTTGTTTGCGGTTTACATAATTTGTAACAAATGGATCCACACTCCAAAGATGGGAATCATCTTCAAAGTCCATTCTGACTTGAACATCATCCCAATTAATATCTACCGCTGATTGGTCTGTTGGATTATCAAAGAGATAAAATCTTCTCCATGTTGTCCCATCGTGATAGTATGGAAGACCACCAATTTTCTTGATGTCCCCCTCAACTCCAGCAACTGTACTCAGTTGATCTGCATTTAGTTTGAAACCAGATGCAGATATTACATTTGAAGTCACACTACCATTGTCGGTAACACCCTGTAAGTCACTACTGGTAGCACCACCACCAGTTCCAGTGTCATCATCTGGAACCCAGTTAGTACCGTTCCATTTTAGAACTTGACCTATTTGTGGAGCATTCGAGACGGTATCAACATCAGTAAATATATCAACCGACTGAGCTGATATATTGACCTCTGGCGATACTGGATTATTACCGATATATGGCATTGGTTTTTCCTCTTTAGATTATGCCTGTGATTCTGTCCAAGTAATACGTGAAGAAATTTTCAGTGGTGTAGTAGCATTAATCAAACTAGTATCTTTTGGTACGAGAGCAATTGTCAACATATCTGGTCCGTTGGGGAATACTCCATCACCACCAAGAATAGAGTTACCCAAGTCAGTAATCTGAGATAGATCAAAGTCTTCAGTAATACTAGTTACGTTACCTTGACCACCAGAGGCTCTCAGAGAGAACACCTTGGTTCCACCAAAAATTCTATCTCCAGATTCATGTCTAACAAGTTCAGAAAGTGATGGAGATTGTACTTGTTCAAATGATCTTGTACTGATAGATCCATTCAAGATTAGATCAACGTTACAGTCGTGAGTAACAGTAATACCAAGTTGTTTCAACTGTAATTGCATTCGGTTGATGATATCTCTAGCACCTAGAGCGCCAGTTAAGTTATTATCAACTGATGGTGCAAGTCGAATGCTGATCAGTGGAATATCCTGAGTCAGGTCTACAGCGTCAACACTACCAGTTGCAGGAGCACCGATGCTTACCGCAGTTCCGTTTGCAGGTGCAGGATAAATTGCAGGTGGGGTATATCTTCTTGTGTCACTTACATAAATGTAAACGTTGAAATTACCACCAGAGTAGTCGGTAAATGCAACTTTCTCTCCATTCAATTCTCCACCAGAAGTGTACAGTTCAACTCCAACAGTAAAGTTAGATGCATCTGCAGTAGCGAATGGGATCTTAGAGTACCAGTAGTATCTTCTTTGAGTGTAATTGTAAGTTACATAGAGAGAAGCGTCTGCAACTGTACTAATTGTTGCAGAGTCTCCGTTTGTAAATGTTAAGTCATTTGATGCTGCAGTGAATAGATATGCTTTGTCATCATCAAATTTACCATCCATAATGACAGAAGTACCCCAGTGGAATAGTGCTGGAATAAATCCAACTTCACCACCAGTGTTTTCAATTTCATAACGAGCTGGAATGTTACCAGATCTCATATATGCTTCATCTAGTCTGTTGTTATGAATAAATTCATGCATGTACTTGACATGACCATGAGTATCCTTGAATCCAAAACGAATCTTACCAGCACCATACCAAGAGTAATCTAGGTATGCCATTTGAATCTTGGTAATATCAATATTAAATCCTGAAGGTCCAGTTCCATCTGCAGTATCAATATTCCAGTCAGATTGGGCAACCTTAGTATCAATCGTCTTAGTTACAACAGCATCTGATGAAGATATTCCTTTATATGCTGGTTGAATATGCAGTGCAGTATCACTTTCAATTGCAGTAATTCTATAAGAACTACCTCTAATGACAATCATGTCTCCATTATTCAGTTGTCTACTAAATGAAGTCCTAACACCAGTAACAATATTTGATCCTGTTTCTATAACTGCCCTTCCAGAAATTTGTTGGACAGAAGATCTCCTTACTGCATACAAATCTTGACCATCATACTCAAAGAAGAATCCATTTTGATAGTCATATAGACCACATCTAATTGCAGTATTAGAGAAATTTCCTGGATTATAATTCACCAATCCAGTTGGAGAACCAGTAGTTAGAATTCTTGGAGTTCCATTAGATGAACAATCATAGACAAATTCAAAATCATCAGCATCAACTACATTAAAGGTTCCATTATATTCAGTATCTGTAGATCCATTTATTGTTACTGTATTTCCTCTATTCAAACCATGTGGTTCTGAAGTTGTTACTGTGACTAAAGATGTTGCTGCTACTGCTGGTTCAACAACAATTTGACCAACCATAGTGTGGTGATTGGAACACTGATAATAGTAAGTTCCTGCAGTAATATTTGTTGTATCCCAAATGATAGTACCATCATCTGTACCATTATTTGTAATCCCAGTTGTTACAACATTGTTGGGACCAGTGCCACTTTGTCTTTGCGTCTCTTGAATATACGTTGGGTGTCCTGTTGCAGACACAATCAGTTTTAGTGTGTCACCTTTTATGACATTAATGTTTTTATTATCACCAATAACTGTACCAGAACGGTCTTCCCCATATGCATTATATACTGAAGTACCAATATTGGTAATTAGAACTTCTTTAGTTTTTGTAGGTATTGTAGATGCAGAAACTCCACTTATAGTTTCAATTAATCTTGATGGATTGAAATTGATTGCCAGTGAACATTGAATGCCTTTACCAGACTGATAACGGAAATACTTACGTGTCTGCCTAACAATGGAGCTGTTTGGTGAGGATCCAGCATTGATTTCAACACCACCATCAAATGGTCTATGTTGACTGGAACCATCTGGCTTTACATATGCCCTTGTATCGACATAATATTGTGTACTTGTTCTTGATTCATTTGGAACAATATCTAGATACAATTCAGTATCATCAGTGACAACAGCAATGAGATATGTGTCCCAGGTTCCTGATGAATTTTTGACTGTGAATTCATCTCCTGGTTTGAAGTATTGGGTAAACACAGTGTCGGTTCCAGTTACTCTTCTATCCCCAAAAACTAGAGTAACAGTTCCCTCACCTTCTTGTCTAGCGGATATATTTTTGATGACAATATCGATTGATCCTACTGTTGGATCTGCAGAAGGTATGATTGCTAATCCAGATTCTGAATTTTCAAAAGATGATGCTAACTGGAAAGTATCTGGACCTTCTGCAATTACGTAGTAATCATTTCCACTTGTAAATTCTGCAATCACTGCTCCACCGACTTCATTATAATTTACTTTCAGACCAGTTTTCAGTTTATGAGAAGAGGAAGTAAATACTCCATTTACAATATTAGCATATCCTATATTAATGGATCTTCCACTAATTTTGTATTGAGCAGATGTTCTAAATTCTTCGGCACTTTCATGAGTAATTACATACTCACCATCAACACCACCCTTTATCAATTCGGTTGCTATTGATAAATCAGATCCAGAACCTGTCAGTTGATAACGTTCTCCACCTACATCAGCAAGAAGAGAAATTCTTTGATTATTGTATACGCTTGCATATGCAGTTGTTGTTGGTGATGTAAAAGATGGATATGATAGTGAAGAGATTATATCATTTGCTAAATCATCGATGATAGTTTCAGCAGCAGAACTGTTTGTTCCCCACGAAAAAGTTGGTGCAGCTAAAGCTTTCTGAGGAATAAGTACATCAACAATATATCTTTGACCACTGTACATACTATCCCAGTCTCCAAAAAATCCTGATTTTCCAATAAAAAGGTTAACAGCTCCAGTTGGAGAACATGGCCAGTTTGTATTTTCTATGGAAATACTCACTGAAAGCATTCCCATATAAAGGCTGGTTGGATATCGATAATCGTATGTGAAAGCATATCGCCATCCACCAGCAGCAGTTCTCCAATTAGCATAACTATTTGATGCTGTTTGATAAGCGTAAGTGGTGTTATTTCCGTAATGCCAAGAGTTGCGAGCATAATCTACTCGAAGGTTTTTAACCCTACTATCATAATAACTCCAGTCTGGAACTTGAACAATGTTAATCCAATAGTCTATGAGTGTATTTGGACTATATGTTGTTTGTAGTAAATAATTTCCTTTACCAGAATGCTGACCATAATTACTAAGCATATCATATGGATTTGGATATGATGTAGTTCGTGGGCTGTTACCCCAAGCATGTATCCAACCTCCAAAATAAGGGTTGAAATTATCACCATATGCGTATGTATATGAATTATAGAACTGTGACAGGTAAAAATACTGGTTACCAGCTGAAGTGGCAATATTATAACTGTTGAACGGTAAACCAGGATTACTTCCATTCATAACGAGAACTCCCTTCTCTCCCGCAGCATCCGCAAGATCTACTTGACCTTGAGCCCAAGTAGAAGTAGTATCATATACAGTAGTAATAGTATTTACTGTTGGTATTGGAATACCTGTTTGAGTTGCTGGGAATGATGAGGTTGTTGTTACAAAAACTTTTTGATTTTCAGCTAAATTATTATCTCCAACAAAGAAAGTATCTTTTGTTGGGTTTCCAAAAGTTCCAGTTAATTCATACTGTCCGCGAATATGAACCATTTTATTGCTTGGCTGCCCAGTGACAAGGTTCAATTTGAATCTATTGTTATCCACAACGGTAACTTGTGAAGATGTTCCGCTAGGTGCTGTAACAAGAGTTCCGTCAACGTAGTTATTAGTGGTATTTCTTTGAATATATTGAATATCTTGACCAGATGAAGTTGTATAGGTTATAGTGTCTCCTGTTGTTAAACCATGGTTCTGGAAGAAAACTGTGTCAACTTCTGTATTATATACTAATGGAATATAATAAAGTTTTCCAGCAGGGATGGTTCTATTTGGTTGTCCATAGTATACTGCACCAGCACTATAAAAAGAAAGTTGCCCGAAACCCATATTATATGGAGAATTTGTTTGACTATAACCAGCCCATCTATGAAAGTTCTCCATAAACTCAGAATCATTGGTAATACCAGAACTAGTTTTACCAAGAGTATAATTTGCGTTTACATATGTAGAATATGCGTGTGGAGTATATGACCACTGAGAAAGCCAATAACCGCCTTCTGGTTCTATGAATAGACCTCTATTTGGTGCTTTACCTCCAAGACCCCATGTAGTATTTCCACCATTGGAATTTGTACTCAGATCCCACCCAGAACCATTACCAGTTTGTCGATACCTTGTATAAGCATACTGATAATAGTTTGCATAATTTTTCTGAATTTGAGCAATTTCGTAACACAAATGCAAAGAGTGTTTTCCATAATTATATGTTCCTGCGCTACTAAATGTAATTGTACTATTGGTTGTATATGCTCCATTAGTAATTGCACATAAAGTAATGCCAGAAGCATTGGAAGACTTCACATAATAGAGCTGCTGCCTAGCCAAACCACCGATAGCAGTGTCATATGGTGGTGACAAATATAATAAAACGTCACCTGCCAGAAGATTACTATTTTCCCATTGAATGGTATTAGATCCAACATCTACATTAGACGCAGTAAATTCAAAAAAGTAAGTAGAATTCATTTCTCTGGTTACAATCAGAGATTCATCAAGTGCGAATGTAGTTGTTACAGTTGGTTCATAATCAATATGTGGTCTTCCATCAGCTGCAATAGCAGTACCGCTATCTATGTTATAGGCTTCGTTACCATATGTGTTTGTAAGATATACTGAAGATCCTGGTTCAAATCCATGAGTATAATCTGTTTGAACTGTCAGTGTGCTTCTGGAATTTTCGTTGGTTTCTATACCACCTGCGGTTTTAATATCAGAAGACTCATAAAACTGTCCTGGTGTTACAACTGTATAGCTACCACTAATGTCTCCAGATGCGGTTTGTTTTTTCTTTGCATTATATGAAAATGTAGTAGTGCTAGCTACACGTGTCACCAAATATTTCCCTTCAGCAGTTTTTTGACCAAGACCTTGAATATCAAAAGGAGAACCAATCGAAAGTCCATGTGGCTCTAGAGTAGTTACTGTGACTACTTTACTGCCAGATATTGTTTGTACAGAGACAACATCTCCAATGGAGTATGCTTCATTAGACGCAAAAAACGATGGAATATTATTAACTAGCTCAAGAGTTTCCCATTTAGTTGGTTGCAGACCATATTCAAAGTCAGTATCAATCAGGTTTTGTGGTTCCGAAACTCTTAGTTTACTTACAGGATCTACAAAAGTTTCAGAAAAATCTATCTTATCTTCTCTAATATCTAAGAAGATTTGAAGTTCGTCA
>Ga0222715_10004538_pt1 | contig 11997 bp, 22 predicted proteins | sample C33_9DmetaG_FD_165056 | JGI IMG/M metagenome (GOLD analysis project Ga0222715, IMG submission 165056) | Estuarine water microbial communities from San Francisco Bay, California, United States - C33_9D | ecosystem: Environmental > Aquatic > Marine > Unclassified | place: USA: California...
ATACATATCTCCACTTTTCCATTTAGGATAAAAAGTATTAGCCATTTGTAGCATATGTCCCCAATGCCAGTCTGTTACAAACATTAGGTATCTTTTCATCTCACCTAAATCACACTGTCTGGTATCAGGGTCAGGATTCAAATGAGCATTTTCTCTACACCAACCACCCAGATAATCAAAATGCCAAGGAAGTGTTTGTCCTGGAAGGTAAGCCATTAAACGTGGTAGGCAAGTATCATAATCCATATTAATATCTTCAAAAAACTGCCTACCTAAAATTTCTTTAAGTTTGTCTTTTGAATCTCCATATAATCCCCAGTTATACTCACAACAGTTAGCCCAATTATAACCAACTTTCATAGGCATGTCTTCTGTGAACTCATTAACTCCTGTATGATATGGACGTGCTTCGTAAAACTTCTTTTGACAAGTATCTTTATTAGTCATCATAAAATCAATAAATGCATCTTTCTTAGATGAAATAGCATCAAAGTTACCTAAAAACCAGTCGTCAGCATTGTGTTCATCAGTTAAGTTTGCTCCTGTATCATTAGCAAATTCAATCCACTGCTTGTCAGGATTATTCTCAATAAAATCCCAAAGTGTTACTTCTGGATAACGAGCCATACGACTTGTTTCCATATAGTATTTTGGATCTTCAGGTACATGGCCTTCTGCAGATACCACACTCTTTAAATTATAATTTTTATCTAACACTGTCCCAATCTCCTTCTGTCCAGCCATCTTCTAACTCACCGCTCCAATGTATTGTAATCTTAGGAGTAGGTCCACTATTTGCACTGCCATGATATATGCCAGGTTTTAAATCCCATAAATCTCCCGCACGCCACTGATTCATACAGTGATTACCATAGTGAAAAAAGTGACCAAAGTCCCAATTTCTAGGAAAAATCATGTAACGTCTTAAACGATCATAATTAGCTTTTTCATCACCTGTTCTTCTAATAAATGATGTATAAGTATCTGTATGGCTCCAATGCATACTACCAGGAAGTTGTACAAATAAACTAATACCTAACTTATCTTGTTTAAGATTAGGAAATAAATCACGTAAAGGCTGCTCCCAGTGTTCAAAATCTTGATTAGCAATCTTAAAATACTGAGTATTACCAGTAGTAAAAGTATTATTACGAAGCATCATTAGTGCTTGTTCACGAATAGGAGTGTCTGTAGCTTCATCAGCTCCATGCCATATTCTACCTGTATCTGGTTCATAGTCCCAAAACTTTTGAGGGATACCATGCTCATTAGATTTTTGAATACACCAACGACTTAGTCCCTCCCAATCAAACTTATCATTCCAATTCTCTATATAACAATCTCCATCATTATGATCCATTTTCATAGGATCCCAATGCCAAGGAAATGTATCCCTAATAATAGGTAGTACAGTTTTTTTAGGATCATGTCTATCTTCTGTTAGTCCAAAACCTAACGCTTTAACTCGACTCATGGCCAATATCCTCTCTTCCACCAAATACGTATTTTACGTAGTAAAACACCTGCTGGTGCTTGTTTAAAATTATATTCAGGGACTGGTAGCCCCTTTCTTTTTCGTTCGTGTTCTTCAGCTGCTGCCATAGCAATAACCCACATCTGCCCTCCCATACTCATTCTACTTCCTCCCGCATGACCTAACATTTTAATATATTTTAGATGATGTCCCAGATCCTCATTATCGTATGTCGATGGGCACAGTTTTTTATTAATAATTCGTCGCATATTTTTGTATCCGCATATACTCTATGATGGTCTGAAAGTGCATTAATTAGCGATACATGCATGCCATCATCTCTTTGTGGTAAATCTATAGTTTTATTTATAAATTCACCATTTAGTACTCTTTCAAAATAGTCTCCAATATCTTCTCTTGTCATTGGGCGTTCTTCTTCATTAGCTATACCATATACACATTTAGTGCTGGTAAAAACAATATGAGAACTTGGATGAGCAGTAAGTACTTTAACTACACCTCCTACTTCATCCATCATAGTTAGTCTATCTCTTCGAGGATATTGCTTTCTACAGGTTCGAGCAAGTAGAAATACAAAATCATATTGATGTGCTAAATCATATCTCCAAACATTAGCACTCCACTGAAATCGTTTTGCAGTAGTTATACATTTAAAACGGTCAGTTAGATAACTACCTAAATATCCAGAGGCTCCAAGACATAAAATATTATTCATCTACAAAACCTGTTACAGTTAATGTATATTTAGGTGCAATACCAAAATTATTACTTAGATGATATATACCTTCAGGTATTTCATAAGCATCACCAACTTTCCAATGAGTAATTACATTATCATGTACTTGTAACAGGTGTCCCCAGTCCCAAGGACTTATTGCTACAAAATATCTGGTAATACGTCTACCATCTTCTCCATATTTGCTTTTAAAAGCATTGAAAGAATCTGTATGTAAAGGAATACCTGTACCTGGATTATATTCTAACATTCGCACTAAACAAGTTTTAGGATCTAAACCAAGTAGTTTAAAATTATCAGTGCCTATCATATTTTTTAAAGTTGTATTATCTATAGAATTTAAACCAATATTTCTTTCAGTAGTATTTTCTTTGCAATATCCTAACTCTTTTAAACATACCGCCTGTAACATGTCTGCTGCAGGATGAAAGGGACGTGGTTTATAATCTTTAATTTGATACTCTTCAGCAGCATCTACAAAGTAGTTAACAAATCTTTTATAATCTATATCAAGAGATATTTTATCAGCTAATTTATAAGGTATAGTAAGATTTACCTCTATACTATCTAAAAAATCTTGATAGTATCCTTTGTACTCAAATATATTACTCATATTATTTTCTCCAACCTGTAAATACTAATAAGAATCTATCTTTAGTACCGCCATTAGCAAATCCATGACTAACTCCTGAAGGAAGTTCAAAAACATCCCCTTGTTTCCACTTAGCAAGTGCATAGTCATCACCATATAGTACATGACCTAATTTACTGTTTTGTAAAGGGATCCATGCTCTAAGTATTTTTTTACCTTCAGTAGCTATTTCTTCATCTGACCATCTATCACCTTTTTGATTATACTCTCCTATAAAAGATGGAAAGAAATCTACATGAGGTGGCTCAAAGTTACCTGGCTTAGTCCAGAATATTTTTGCAGTATAAGGTATATCTTTTCTTAATTTTAATGTATCAAACCAACTATCAGGAAAAAAATCTTGTTCACTTGCCCATAGTTCTTTTACGGTACTATTATTATCATTATACCATTGTTTATTTTCTTGATGCCTCCAATGATCATCTTCGTTCTTAATTCTAGGATAACCTAATTCAGTCCATAAACCTGAATTACAGTATCTATCAATTTTTTCCCAATCTAAATTAAAGTGACCTAAATATGGAAACATTAGTTACCCTTTCCAAGATATAATTGTTTTGCTCTGTAGTTAGTCATCAGATTAGGCATTACATAACCATTAATAGTAGCATTTTTAAATAAATATTTTATTTTACTTTTTTGTTCTTTTGTAGCTGTTTTATATTGAAATCTATCTTTAGGCATTAAAAATAAAGTTTCATTGGGTATAAAAGATTTAGCAAAAAAATCTGGTTCAACAGCTATGGCAGGATCTCTAATTATATTTCTAATAATCTTTTTTACTTTTTTTAGATCATTATCTAACATCTTATTGCTAACTAAATAATTCTTAACTAAATGACATTGTTTAGCGTGTAGCTCTGGCATATTTATACTGGTAAAGAAGAACTCTACATTCCTGTAGCTAACTAATTCTCCAGCATCTTGATCCCATATCTCAGAATACCAGTCACCTTTATCTGTAATAATTAAAGGATCATTACATCCAAATATATTACAAAAGTTTTTACCATTTATTTTAGGGATATGAAAATGACGCATGGATAGAGTACTTTTAGTAAAAAGCCATTTATCATTACTCAACATCGTATCGTAATAATCTTTACCATGATCTATAATTTTTATCTTTGTTTTAGGTATAGTATGTTGAATATTTTTTAGATAAGGTAAGGTATAAGTATTTATCTCATAGTCACCTATATTAGCTTTATAATTATCATCAAAAGAATATCTATATACACATATTTCATCAATATGTATATTATTATCTATAAAAGTATTAAGCACAGTTGTACTGTCTGCGCCCCCACTAAACCATAGTTTTAAATAGTCATAGGTATCCCGCAGTTGCAGGGCACGTTCTTTTTGAATTTGTTTAAGGGAGGTTGTCGGTTCTATAGACCATGGGTAATTATCAAAAGAAGGAGCATCATGTGAATGAAACGTAATTCTTTTATATTTACCATTCGCAGCATCAATAGCGCGAAATTTGTTCTTGTACCGAGTACCTGCATACTCCCAATACGAATTTAACATAGGTTTATTATAACTTTTTTATACTAAGAGTCAATAGAAGATTTAGAAAATTCTATATCAAGGTCTACTAATCCTCTTTCAATCTCTCTAGCCAATGTTCTCACATCAGCTAGAAGAAATGTACATTTTGCCTTATCATAAGACCCTTGAGTTTTGTAACGCTCTCTATGGAGTTCTATAGCTTTTGTATGTAATACTGCTACTTTTTCATATAACTGCTCTACACTATGTGCCATATCAATATCTCCTATGGATATTCATAACCTCTTTAAATTTATGAGTAACAGCTTTATCATCACAGCATCTCACAAACAGACGAATCGCTTCTCGTCTATTACCAACGAAAAGCAATTTTTTAGAATTAGCAACTCTACCTTTATCATCGAGTTCTAAAACATAATCTTTATGCCTATGTATACTCATTAGTAGAAAATCTGGCCCAGACCAGAACCTGTAGGCGAGTGACTTGCCAGTTTTAGATGAGCATCTTTCTGAGCCTTACTTTCATAAGGACAATCATCAATTCCACAAGGAAAAATAACAGGTTTATTATCTGCCGAATCCCAAAGGTTAATAGTACAAACTACACATTTGCCGGTAGCCATGCCATAATCAGTTTTTGCCATTAAGCTACTGCCTCCTCTGCTTCCATATAACTAACAATATCTGCAAGAGCATAACGCTCTACAAGATTATCAGGAATATACTTGTTTACATCATCAACAGACCAATGTATATACTCCCAATCAGAAACATTATAATCAATAGATTCACCTACAAAACCTATACCAGGTTCATGCCAAGTAGCATGAAAAGTTCTGGCTTGAACAGTGAATGTATGATACACTTGATCAGGCGGTCCCCATGCGGTATCAAAAGCTATTTCTAACTCCCAAGCATCTTCAAGCTCTGTCCAGTTATAATCAATGATATGTGCATCCCACTTGGTTCCCCAGTTCTCGACACGCCATTGATACCACTCAGGCATTTTTCCATCTTTAATCTCACAATCTTTTGAGACATAGGTTTCAGGAACAAAATATCCAAAGAATGTGGTAGTATCAGGACAATCCTCTTCAGCCAGATTATCCAGTAGAGTATCAATTTTATTGAACTCTGCATACTCAACTCTAAGAGTAAGTGTGTTTTCACAAATGTTAGGCAAATCATTCTCCTTTTCTATTTATATAAACTTATAGCATAAAAAATAAGGAATAAGCAAGTATAAAAAAGACGCAGTTGTGGCAAGACAACTAAAAGAAACTACGTTTCCCCTCTAGCTCCCTACGGTCGCTGAGTGATTCAATATATGGGAGAGCGCTGTGCGACAGCGTATACATTTGAACAAGCTGTGCAATAATATTAGCATATGTGCAGGGCATTAGCAATCATTAAATTATATAATTTTTGATGTGGCTGGGAGGGTATGATTTATAGCATGATTTGGACGATCAGGAAAATAGTCTTGCTGTGTGCCTTCTCTATATAAATCTAGTGTGATGCAGTGTAATCCACCATCCCAAAAGAATCTATGACGCCAAGGCACATATATGGCTTCCATTTTATGTTTCTTTAGAAAGGCATTTACTATCTCATTATGTGGATTAGATATACACACATGATGCTCATCTAGCACAAGCACATTAACGTCGAATACAGATTCTTCTACATATCCTACCCAGTCATCTAACCAATGATTAACAAAATGTATAAATTCATCATTGTCAGTTTCGCCAGCTAAATACCATTTGCCTGCATTTTTTCTTTTCAAACTATTCCAGCCTTGAACTTTTACCCATGACTCGTCTGGTAGATAGCAAATGTCCCATTCAGGAAAGGTGCTTTCATAGTTTTGAATATCAAATAGACTTAGAATAACTCCAGGCTTGAGTGTATGAAAACAACCGTCTGTATGTCCTAAATCCTCTGATAAAGTATTTCTTCTATGGTTACGAAATATATGGTCATAAAGGGCAGCAAACTTTCGTTTAGGCTTTCCTGGATGATACACATCTTTACCTACCATAAACACAGTAGCACTATTAAAATCGGAATGGTCTACATTAGGCATTATAACAGTTTTAGGATCATATGCTATCAAACATTCAGCAATAGTATGATGATCTTGATTCCATGTATAACCTGTATTTCCTAAAATTAACTGATGGTCTCTAGGTTGTAGTGGTCCTCTAGCATAATCTTTTATAACACCTGTAGTTGCCTCTATAAAACGTAGACTATTATCTAGTTCAGGTTGTATAACTTTAACACCAAAATCCTCTAGTACAGTTTTATATCCCGCTAAATCTTCTAGAGTTTCATTGCATATACGTTTTAGTGGGTCAGCTACTGCATCAGGTAGTCCATTAAAAAATTCAGGCGTAAAATTATTACCCAACATACACACTTTTAGAGTGTCCCACTTATTCCATATATTATAGCTCACGCTTGTATATCTATACTTTTAGGAGGTTTACCTTGCACAGCCTCTACTTGAGGAATATGCGTTTTTCTACCATCAGCTCCATAAGTACCTGCATGACCTTCATAACTATTACCAAGAGCCTTTTGAGACTCTTGGACAATAGAAGTTCTACGGCGAATCTGTTCCACAATCTGCTGCTGATGTTGTTTAGCTAATTGTGTTTTAATTATTAGTTCAAGTGGTTGTTGAGCCATATGCATTTGTGCGTAAGCTGGTCCTTGAATTTTCATTTATAGCTCTCCTAAAATAGCTTTCATTTTTCTTTTAGATTTACCACGCATTTTTACTGATTTAATATCAGCTAAATTAGATGTATCATCTCCTACAACTACAAGAGCAATCATGCCCACACTTTTGTGAGGAGAACATTGATATAGATATACTCCGGGCATATCAAAAGTAATAGCAACCTCTTTACCATTCTTTGATTTTCTAGGAGCTTTCCAACCATCTGGTCCAGCAATAAATTCTACATTGTGTCCTTTACTTGCTGGCAACCATGTAATAGTATCTCCTACATCAATTCTAGCAATGTCTTGTGAGTAAACCATTTTAGCGCCGTCATCACGTTTATTTAACATGTCGATGCTAATATCTTCAGCAAAAGTAGCTGTGGTAAGTGTAGCTAACATAGCTACCGATAGTAGTAGTTTTTTCATCTATCTTGGTATCCTTGTGGGTAAAATTCATTAAGTGTTTCTATAATGTCATTCCATTTACCAAGCTGCTCTAACTCGTGAGTGGCGGATTCTACAACACACGAATGCTCACCAATACCTGTAGGATTGTTGAGGTAAACATCAACATTCATTTTATGTTTAGCTACTTGTCCTTCAGCATGACATCTCACTGCATCTAACATTTTATTTTTCATCTTCATTTACCGATCCTCGTAATCAATCACATAACCAAGACTACGAAGCCACTGATTAAAGTGATACTGAATATCATCTACACTAACACCATGCTCTGGAACTTCAAACTCATAACCTACGTTAGCCATTCTATCAACAACATCAGTATCATAGTTGTCGTTGTTATAGTCGGGTGAATATCTAAATTCGATAGTCGCCTTATTCATTTAATTTTTCCCTCTTATTTATTATCTTTGGTTGAAACAAAAGAATACATTTCTTTTGCTTTATTCATCAGATCTTCCATACTATACATTTTGTATGCTTCTTGCACTTCCAACATATTCTTTTTGCCTTGTTCATACATATCATTGGCAAATTGTATATTTAATTCTTGTTGTGTGTCCATATAGTTTTTAGCTAAGTGCAACATTTCTGCACGAATCTCAAATGGATTTTTATGTGTCATAATTTTTCCTCTGTGTGATGTGTAAAAATGTGGGGGTAAAAACCCCCACAAGTTGATTGGCAATTACTGCCAACCTTTAAGATTGGGATTCTGTTGTTCCCATACCTTCATTCTGTATTCAAGATCCACACGATCATGTGCTCTTGAAAAATATGCGTCCCGCAAAGCAGTTTCGCTAACAGGTGTAAAAAACTTAATAATATGTTTTAGTAAGTTCATACAGTACCCCTATAATGGTGAGTCAACTCACCACGTCTAATAGCAGGAATATCTCCCCGTGTTAAGCCAATGTCTTTTAGAGCATGATCACTCATAGCTTCTAATTGACGAGCACCGTCTCTATTTTTCATACGCTCTTTCCAAGCATCAGCAAAAGCTGATATTTGCGCGCAGAATCCACAGTGATATAGGCTATTTAACATACTTGCAGTAGTCATTTTTTTCCCTCCAACATGAGTCTTTTAGCTTCCTCATGATAGCCCATACGAGTTAATTCAGCAACAGCTCTTGCTCGACCTGCTGCTTCACCAGAGGCAATAATTCCAATCCATATAGTCATTAATGCCTTACTAAAAGCATTAATAATCCTATCTAGATAGGTGGTTGTAATTGTTTGTGTTGTCATAGTATTTCTCCTCAGAAAATTAGTTAATTTTAATTTTTTGAGGACGCTTGTTATCTGGGATAACTACTCTGAGATCAATCACGAGTAGTCCATCTTCGAACGTAGCTCCATGCACTTCAGTGTGCTCAGACAGCCTGAACTGACGCTTAAACTTCTTAGTACTAATTCCCCGATGGATCATTTCCCGACCCATTGGTTTATGTTCACCTTCAACAGTTAGTACACCGTCTTTCAGTTCACATGCAACTTCGCCTTTTTTGAATCCTGCTACTGCAATTTCAATAGCAAATTCATCATCCGTATATTTCACAATATTGTGAGGTGGATAATGATCCATAGCGTGTTGGGAAATTTGTTCTAGTTCGTTTAAAATGTGGTCAAAACCGATAAATCCGGCTTTTCTTATAGCAAAATGGCCTGTCATTGTTTTCTCCTTCATAACAGCAAGAATTATATGAGTCCCTATACGGCAACTCATTCATATAATATAGTATAAATTTAAGGAGTTATCAAGCTAAAAGTAGTATTTTTTAAAGCTGTTGGGCTAACTGTTGTAATTTTGCAACACTATCGTCTGCTAAGGAAGTTCCAACGATTAGCTACCAGTTGGTGTGCTAAAGATTTATAACCTGGCATGGTCACATGATTATTCTGTTGTTTTATAAATACAGAATCATCTAATCTTGGTATACAATGATAATCGCAATACTCATTTGCACATTTTCGTAGAGTATGATTCCAATTAGTATCATTAATCAATGCAGTATTTAAATCAATATCAGTAGTTCCTACACCCCCACCCCACAATTCATAAGATCGCTTAGTAGTCAAATGATTTTGCCAATATATTAATTGATTCTGCAAAGGATTTGCATTAGTGGTAAACCAATCTAAACACCAATCATACCAAGCTACAGTGCTTAAAGATTGTTTTTTATTTATTATATCAGTCCAGTAGTAAGTTTCTAAAAATACAGTAGACCAGTTCCATAATAACATATGCTCCCAGTCACTTCGACTAAAACTTGAGGTAGAAACTACAAGATCTTCATACTCTTTAACACCATACTCAATAGACCAATCAGAAGGAAAAGATTCTATATCAATTTTCCATTGTTCTATGTATTCAGGTTTACTCATTTCTGAGTTAGGAAATACAGTTAAGGGATTAGATATAACTTTTATATCTTGATCTATTAGCTGACCTATACCCGACTTAAAAGTTTCTACAGTCTCTCCAGGAAGCCCTACTATTAACTCACTGGCACAAGATACACTTCTATCTTCAATAAGACTTTTAAATTTAGAACCATCTAAGTTAGTTCTTTTAATATTTTTTAAAGTACCTTCGTCTAAGGTCTGTAGACTCATAACAAATTTACGTAACATACCAGAATCTAATAAAGACTTAGCCATTTGAAGAGTCTCTGGTTTAGTATTCTTAGTCCAAGAAGTATCAAATAGTTTAGGAAATCCAAATTGTTTTTTAGTGGCTACAGCGTGTTCAATTATTTTAGAATCTCTATCTACAAATATACCAAAGTTAGCATCTGCTAAAGATATAAGCTCAATTTCATTATGAGCCATCCAAGTAATTTCATCATACACACGCTGTGAATCAAAGTTAAATACTTTTGAGAATACAACGCCGCCCCAATCACAAAAAGTACATTTATAAGGACAACCACGATTTGTCTCAGTTATCCCATTGACTACAATGCCTAACTCTTTTGCTTCTTTAACAATATCGTCAAAGAGTCCTATTAAGTAAGGAGAAGGTATATCATCTATTTTTTTGATCCTACTGTTAGCAGTAGAATAATAAGTATTACCCTCCTTATCAAGAAAAGATAGACCAGGAATGCTATAAGGATTAACACCAAGTAGTAAGTCAGTAAAAGCTAACTCACCTTCTTTGTGTATGCAATAGTCAATGAAAGGATATTTTTTAAGATATGTAGTATCTTTATCTGGTACACCGGGCCCTCCCATAAGTATTAAACACTCTGGGTAAACAGTCTTTACTGCTTTAGCTAATTCTAGATTATAATTTATATTCCATACATAAGCAGATAAGCCAAATACTGCTGGATTATCTAAAGATTCCACTATAGTATTAATATTATCTTTTCTATAAAAGAACCGTTTTAAATTATAAGTAGATTTGATAGTATCATTAAGTTGGGCGTAAGCCCATAATAACCCTGTTGAATAAGGAAAGAAATAATACGTTCCTAAAGTTACAGTAGAGAACTGTGTAAGATATACATTTTTCATACACGATTGACGTTGTTTTTCTTAATCCAAGTTACTTGCATAATTACATAGTCTTCAGTACTAAAGTTACCTACTCCATGACCCACATCTTCTGGAAAAGTATAACAATCTCCTTTTTTCCACTCCACAGCATAATGTCTATCACATTGAAATATTTGACCGTGTGACCAATCATTAAGATTTATAATAGTTCTATTTATAGAGTTAGCTTTTCTGTTGGTAATATTAAATTTATTTTGAAAGAAAGAATAATAATCTTTATGCCACCATAAATTATTTCCTGCTGGAAGTTTAAAGTAACTTATATCGTAGTGATAATTAGACATATATAAATCAATAGACGGATCAAACACTGCATAATGCTTACTAGACTTTCTATCCATACCTTTAGATAAATACATCTGTTCTTGTGCTAAATTCTCATCTGCTCCTACAGTAGTATAAATAGTGTTATCAATAGCCTCAATCATATAAGTAGTTTTCCAATCTAAGTGTTCATAACTTAGATCTACATCTATATGAAATTTATCATCTATTAAGCCACTACCGTATAACATTTAAGGGTCTTGTTCCTCTAACAATATCTTCCTCTTCACACTGAACACCGTGTTGAATTTCTATCACAGATAAAGGTACAGAGCCAGGATTACCCAGTTGATGCCATGTACCTTTTGGTATGTGAAAAGTAGTATTTAAAGGTAGTTTAATTTCTTTACATACATAAGTAGGATCATTATCAGGTATAGAAGTCCATACAGCTCCTGTACCCTGTCTAACAAACCATTCTTCAGCACGATGATTATGTTTTTGCCAAGATAAAGTGCATCCTGGATTGACTACCAGCTCTTTAATCTTACAATTAGGATAA
>Ga0222715_10004539_pt1 | contig 11997 bp, 13 predicted proteins | sample C33_9DmetaG_FD_165056 | JGI IMG/M metagenome (GOLD analysis project Ga0222715, IMG submission 165056) | Estuarine water microbial communities from San Francisco Bay, California, United States - C33_9D | ecosystem: Environmental > Aquatic > Marine > Unclassified | place: USA: California...
CAGATCAATTCGGGATGTGGCGCAGCCTGGTAGCGCACACGCATGGGGTGCGTGGGGTCGCAGGTTCAAATCCTGTCATCCCGACTATAAAACCACCTAAACCCTTGAACACCAAGGGTTTAGGTTTTCATAAAGACAATTACTCACCATATTACTCACCAAATAAATTTCTTTTGTGTAATTTAGTGTGCCATGAAGATTACACCTATCCTCAAACTTGATAAGAGTTCTAAAAAATCTCCAATCTTTATTAGATTGAGAGATAGATATGATGGTAAAGATTATCAATCAACAATAAATGTTGGTTTTAGTATAGAACCTAAATACTTTAATGATGGTTCAATCTCCTCTCGTTCAGGTAATTACCACGAAATAAATGAAGAGATTACCTCAATCATTACAGAGTTGAGAATAGTTTTATCTGAATTTAAAAGAGAAGATAAAATTCCATTACCAAATCTCGTAAAGCACAGATACTTTGAGAAAATCAAACAAAAAAAGTTTGATACACCTAAAATCAAATCATTTTGGGGAGCTTACAAAGAATGGGAAGAAACAAAAAAGGGTTTATCTCGTGGTTATACTAAAACACTTATTACATTAGGTAATAGATTAAAGGATTTTGAGGATTACAGAGAAATACCTATCTCATTTGATTTCATAACATCTTCAACACAACTCTTTCAATCTCAATTCCAAAACTTTCTTTGGGAAGAAAGAAAACTAACCAATGGGTACATAAATAAAATACTTGCATCACTCGGTTCCTTTCTTCACTATGGACATGAAATGGGATATATAGGTAAAAAACCAAGATTTAAGTTAAACGGAACTCCAAAACAATTAGAGAAACCATTTTTGAGGAGTAATGAGGTTTTAAGATTGTTTAATAGTGATAAGTTTGATTATAAAGATGAGAAGAATTGGATAAAACTTAAATCATTAAAAGGAGTCAAAAACCATCTATACCTCATCAAACAAAGTTTAGAAGGTAAAAACTCCAAAAAATATGGAGGTGTTCTAACCATTACCAATTGGGAGTTGGTGAGATTTATGCATCTTTGGTGTTGTTCTGTTGGTTGTAGATTTGGTGATGTAGAACATTTTAGAGTTAGTGATTTCACCTTTGATAGAGAAAAAAAATCTATGGAATGGATACAACAGAAAACTAACAAAAGGAATAGTGTTCCTATCAACGATATAAGTGGATTTATTTTTAGAAAGTTTAGTAGTGGTAAAAAGTTAGAACAACCACTATTCCCTCCCCTTTCAATCCAAAAGTTTAATAAACATCTCAAACTACTATTAAAAGAACTCAATTTCAATAGAAGAATTGTAAAACCAAGAATGAGAGGTTCAGTTATGATAGATGATAAACCACAAGAACTACACGAACTAATTAGTTCCCATAGTGGTCGTCATTCTTTTATCACAAATACAATTGAATTAGGAACGATGGATTACAAGACCATAATGAGTTTAAGTGGCCATTCCACAACCTCCTCATTTTTAGGGTATGTTTCAGTATTAAACGAACAACAAGAAAAGGCAAGTAAATTATACCAACTTGATACTACTGATGAAATTGAGGGTGAAAAGAAATTAGTTCAGTTATATAAAAAACTAACAGATAGTGATAAAAAGTTTTTAATAGGTTGGTTAGAAGGACAATCAAATAAGTAAAGGTGAAACTCTCATCACACAATCTTCGTTCTTACTTTTTATGTTATATGTTTTTACAAGATGTTCGTGTGGAAGATGTGATAGAAATTACAGGCCATTCCTATGAGACGGCGATGGGTTATTATAGAAGAATAAACACCCAAATGATGAGAGATACTTTATCTCACAGAGATTTGAGAACAATACTAAATAAGAATAAAATAAATCAAAAAGATAAAAGGTGAAACTCTCATTTCACCTTTAACTCTACCCATTCGTATATAGATATATCTTTATATACATCATTTTTAATAATTTTATACAAAATCCATACCAATGAAATACATAGGTTACTTTGTAGTAACTCTTTTTATTCTCGGATGTTCAAATGATGAAGTTGAAGAACAAATTCAAAAATTCACAATTGAAATCACTTCTTCAAATGGAGGTAGTGTAAGTTCATCAGGTGGTTCGTTTATAGAGGGTTCTTCCTTTTCAGTAACAGCTACTCCAAACAATGGGTTTAGTTTTGTTCAATGGTCAAACGGTTCTACATCAAATCCATTAGAACTTACAGTAAACTCAAATCAAACAATTCAAGCAATATTTGAAGAAAATAAGGTGTTATATACTTTAAATGTAACAACAACAGAAGGGGGAACAGTAAATGATGTAAATGGAGAATATTCAGAATGTTCAGTAGTAGAAGTTATTGCATCTCCAAATGATGGATATAAATTCGTTAGATGGTCTAACGGTGAAACAGATAATCCTTTAAATGCTGATATGTGTTCCGATTTAACATTTTCCCCAATTTTTGAAATTGATAATTCTAATTTAGAATACATAACAATAACAAAGGAAAGTGTTGATTATTTGAGTATTGATTCTTCTAATCCATCAATAATATTAGATTCTCTCATTAATACCTCAATAAGTGATAAATTAATTATTCCACCATATCCTGTAAGTGAACGATTAAATTATATTGGTTCAGAACATTTTATGGTTTGGTGGGATAAAGATTTTGACCACTTGAGATTAGCGGTTTCTCAACTAAAGTGGGCTGAAAAAACATGGAATTCTTCAATTGACGAAGTTGGTTTTTCTCCACTTGATTTCACAAATAATGAATATATTAATATTGTTCTCAAAACTGAAATAATCTGGATGAATGAAAACAATTCCTATGATGTTTTCTACGAAAATTATGAATTATGGGGAACCCCAATAGGTGCTAACTATGCAGGACCAGATTTTTATGGTAAAACTTCAGTGTTTATGGCTGGTTATCCACATCCTGAACCTACACTGACTGAATTTGGAGATTTATCCTATTCAATAAATGCAATTGTCCATGAAACATTTCACGCTTTAACATCACAAAGTTACGGTTCAAATTATAATGATTATTCTTGGTTAATTGAATCTACAGCAGATTGGATGGACGCTAGGCTTGGGGGATATTTATCCTTTGATAATAATCATCTTGCAAGTAGACCATGTTTTACACTAAATCCACATAGGTCATTATGGTTTGAATATGAAAATAATAGTATTGATGAACCTATTTTTAATACTCAAAAAGCTCACAGATATGGAGCTGCACTATTGTGGGAATTTTTAGAATGGGAACAGTTAATTCCTGTTTCAGATGTAAGTCGAATATACTCAAATAATACATATAGTTCACCTCAAGAAACTTTGTATAGGTCAATCAATAACTTTGAAGATGTTTATTTAAATTTTGTCTTGAAAAATTCAACATATGATTTCCCAAGTCCATATAGAGAAGCTGTTCTTGAATGGAGAAAAAGATATAAAAACGAAAGTGATTTTGGTAATATTACTTCTATAGATTTAGGAGTAAATGAATATAAATCAATCTTAAACAATCAAGAAAACTTGAATTCAGAATTTGAAATTGAACCTTGGGCATATAATATTTTTAAAATAAATAAATCTTCAACAGTAAGAATTCTAAATTTAAATTTTCAAGGAAGTGAAAATGGTGAATATGGAACAGATTCTAATTTCAGGTTAGGAATATCAAGTGAAGAGGATGGTGAGTTTGAATACTTTTATCCAAACTTGGATAACAATTTATTAGAAAATTATTCCTTAAACTTGGATTCAAATAAAGAATATTTTATAGTTGTTCTATCGTTTCCTGAAGTTTTCGATGGTTACGAAAAATTTAACTATCAAATTGAAATTAATATATCTGAAAATTAAAATTTCTAATTGAAGTGAAGGAGTTTCCTTTATTTCTTTTCTTTCTTACTCATACCTCTACTGATTTAGAAATCCCCACTACCTTTCTTATTTTGGTAATAGTGTTGTAATGAACCATTCCAATTTTAGCCAATTCAACATTCTTCATATGAGGGTATTTCTCCATCATCTCAATAGTTTTCTTGTGTTTATTTAGAAACTCTTTCTTGGTTTCTCTTCTTCGGTGGTGTTCTCTCATATCATACACACCCTTCTCTTGGGCTCTTTTAATTCCCTCCATCTGTCTTTCCTTTCTCCACTCGTTCTCCAATTGAGAGAATGCACCCATCATTTGTATGATAATCATAATAGATGGATTTACTTTCCCCTCAACAAGAGTGGTAATACCAAGATTATCTATTTGGAGAGCAACCCCATTATCGTGGAAGAAATCTATAACGGAAAGTAAATCCTTTAAGTTCCTTGAAATCCTATCCACAGAGTAAATACTAACCACATCAACTTTTCCCTCTAAAACAAGTTCTTTGATGATACTACCTTTCTCTCTTTGGAATAATTCAGTTTTACCACTAACCTTTTCCTCTAAAAAGAAATCATATTTGGTTCTATCCCCTTCCTCAACTTGTCTATCAACCTTTTGAGATTGAGAACTTACCCTTACATACCTTAAAATCTTCATAATAACTCACATTTTTTATCTACACTCAAATATACTATATTTTTATGAGAAAAACAACGAAAACCCCCATTATTTGGGTTCAATTCACAATTTTATATTCATTAAAAAAAGTATACTTGAATATTGTGAGAGAGTTGCTTTTTCAACTCAAATTCGCTACCTTCACCTTATGAAGGTAAAAGTTTACTCACTCAAACACCACCCTAAGAATAAAGAAATTTATACCCTATCCTCTATTGAGGAACTGATGGAGAGTATTTCAGAGGTTGGATTATTACAACCTCTAATTATTGATTCTCGTAATCAAGTAATAAGTGGAAATAGAAGATTTGAATCTATTAAAAGATTGGGTTGGGAAGAGGTTGAGGTTAATTTAATAGAAGTTAAAAAGGAAGATGAAGAATTACTACTTATTCACTTCAATAAACAGAGAATAAAGAGTTTTAAGGAACATATTAATGAATACCTAATACTTGATGGGTATTACAGAAAAGGACAAGGGAGAAGAACGGATTTAACTTATGTTAAATCTAACAGAAGTTCTTCAAGAGATATTGTTTCTAAAGAAATGGGAATCTCATCTTCTCAATTACAGAGATTGATTTTTATTCATAAACATCACCCTGACCATATAGAACTTTTAGATAAAGGAATTCTTACTGTAAACCAATCTTATCTTCAAATACATCGAGAACTTAAAGAGAAAGAAAGTAGAGAAACTAAACCATCCAATAAATCAAAAACTACGAAGAACTCATCTTGGAGGTTTTATCAGAAATCATCCCATGATATGAGTGAGTTAAAAGATGGTGAAGTTCAAACCATCTTCACTTCACCTCCTTATTGGAATAAACGAAAGTATTCTGAGGAAGAAGGTCTAGGTAACGAGAAAACCTCTGAAGAGTTTGTAATAAACCTATCAGAACATCTTAGAGATTGTAAAAGAGTATTAAATGATCGAGGAAGTTTCTTTTTAAACCTCGGTGATACTTTTTACAATGGAAACCTTCAAAATGTTCCTCACAGAGTAATTCTTAAACTTCAAGAACAAGGATGGATATTGAGGAACACTATTATCTGGTCAAAGACTAATCCCAAACCCTCATCATCAAAATCTAATCTTACTCCTTCTTATGAATTCATCTTTCATCTCACTAAATCAATGGAGTATGATTACTACCCTACACTAACCAAACTCTCAGATAAAACTAAACCCTCTCTTCCTCCTCGACACAGAAGTGTGAATGGGGAATACTCCAATTCCATATCACCCTACTTACCAAACATTAAAGGAAAGAATATGGGAGATTATTGGAATGAGGATATAGTAAGAACTTCTGTAGCAAATCAAAAATTAGATATAGATGGAGAACATCCCGCACCTTTCCCTGAAGAAATAATCACTCTACCCATTCTTCAAACTTCTAAACATCTTGAAATAGTATTAGACCCATTTATGGGAAGTGGAACTACTGGAAGAGTTTGTGATAAGTTGGAAAGGAGTTTTGTGGGATATGATTTGAAGGGGTTTTAATTAACTTCCCCCTATTATTCAAAGTTGCAGCACAACCAAGTCTTTTAATGAAAGAATTAATGAATTAAATTAATTTTTATTAAGATAGGATTTAATTGATTTTGCTGTATCCAAAACAGTCTTTTCAAAAGGTATGGGCCGCCAATCAAATGTTTTCATTGTTAAAGACACATCACCATTATATGTTTTACCAATAAAAGGCCGCATGCTTTTTGCTTCTCTATCAAAATTTCCAATTAAATTCAGTAAGAAGTTTGGTGCCAATCGAGTACTTACTTTATCAAAACCATTGGATTTAAGTATTTTGGCTAGTTCCTGAAAAGCATAAGGTTCTTCAGTGGTGACAATAAATCTATTCCCCGATGCTTTTTCATTTTCAAGAGCCAGCACATGAATTTTGGCAATATCTCGAACATCAGACATGTTAATAGCTGCTTGAGGAACCATAGGCATTTTTCCGGTAAGCATTTGCCTAAACATACCCATCGAAGCTCCTGATAAATCACCCGAAAGAGTTGGTCCAAAAACAGGCCCAGGATTCACAACCGAGAGTTCCATTGGTTTATCATCCGTTTGGGCATTGATAAAGTCCCAAGCAGCCAGCTCTGCTAAGGTTTTACTTTTTGCATATGCGGAAACATTTTTTGCGTTTACATTGGTCCATGATTTCGAATTAACTTGGATAGATTTGTCCGCATCCTCTAACATAGAAACCATAGAGGAAGTTAAAACAACCCTTTTAACACCGCCTCGTTTAGCGGCCTTCAAAGCCCTCATTGTTCCGTCGACCGCAGGTCGTATCAATTCATTTTCATCCTTAGGTTCGATATTGATAAATGGAGAGGCTACGTGCATTACAAATTCGCATCCCTTCATAGCATCATCCCACCCATCACCACTGAGTAAGTCCAGTGCGCAGAATTCTAAATTATCTTTAGGATCGATTTCATTTTTGATGGTGTCAAAAACCTTTTGAGATTTTGACAAACTTCTAACCGATCCGCGGACTGAATATCCATTTTTCAAGAGTTCCACAGCACAGTGATTTCCTATATAGCCTGAAATACCAGTTAACAATACCTTTTTGTTCATCCTATTTATTACTTTTGATTTGATAGTAAAGATAATTAAAATTACTACTATTTTAATAGTAATAATCATTTTTGTGATTATGTTGTTTGGAGATAAGTTTTTTCGGTGTAATTGTCCTGTAACTTCAGCATTAGATATTGTTGGAGACAAATGGACCCTTGTTGTTATAAAGTTGATGCTGATCGAACACAAAAAAACATTTAAAGAGTTCTCTGAAAGTGATGAATCAATTGCACCAAGTATTTTGTCTAATAGGCTGAAATCACTCGAGAAGATGGGGTTTATTGTCAAACAAAAATTACCTGACAATCAAAAAACGAATCACTATTTTCTAACTGAAAAAGGACTTTCGTTAACTCCGGTTATAATAGAGTTGGCCTTCTGGGGCCATCACAATATTAAACCTGTCGAAAATCAAGACATAGCAAATGTTAAAGATAAAAATGAATTAGGCCTTGTACTCATAGAAAGATATAAATCAAAAACGGTTACACTATAATAGTATAACCGTTTTATCATTATAAGTAGCTCCCCCTATTATTCAAAGTTGCAGCCAAAACTGCGTTTTAAGCTCTTTTAATCGTTAAACTTATTTGACCTGCATGATAAGTGTTGTGAAATAATACGTGAGAAAATAGTTTTGCTTTAGTTACACTTCCAAAAAAAGGGGTGTCCACTAATTCAAACCACCCTTCTTCACTGGTTGTATTTATAATTTTATTTAGTATTTCATACCCTTGATCTATTAAATCTTGACTTTCCTTAATATTTACTCCCTGACCTTCGTCCTGAAACCCTATTGTAGTATTTTGAAAACAAGTATCAAGACCAAAAAAATGTCCAAACATTATCATTGTTTCACCAATATGCCTATACATAAATCCAACAGAGGCTGCATTTTCATTTAACCTCTTAGAAAGATTGACTTCGTTGATTTCATCAAATGTAAAACTGCACGTTTTAATATTTTGATCGAGTAATTCATTGAAAATATTTTGTTTCATTTTAAACTATTTTATTCTAATGTAAAAAAAACGGCTACACTATAAAAGTATAACCGTTTTATCATTATATGACTGCTCCCCCTATTATTCAAAGTTGCATCACAATTAAATTCATAAATGAATTATTTTAAAATATTAATTGATAATATTTATTGTTATTCGATAAATTATTTATTTTTGTCAAAAAATATATTCTCATTATGAATAAATTATCCATTATCTTTTTACAGTTTGTGATTATATTTATAGGAATTCTTTCACTTTTTATTTTAATACGCTTTCCCATGTTAGAAGGCAGAGCAGTTAATTTAAATCTCTATGAAATTTATACCGATCCTTTTATAATTTATATCTATTTGTCTTCAGTTTTTTACTTTATAGGACTATACCAAGGATTTATATTACTAAGTCAGATTAGTCACGATAATTTGTTTTCGGTAGTATCAGTTCGAATAGTAAACAATATTAAATATTGCTCATATATACTGGGATTGCTCATAATTTTTGGAGCCATCTATATTAGGTTTTTTAATAATCCTAATGATGATCCGGCTGGATTTCTGGCATTAAGTATGATAATGACGCTGATTTTTTCAGCAATTGGTACAACTGCATTGATTTTTAAAAGATCAATTCAAAAGGCAATTGAACTAAAAAGTGAAAACGACTTAACTATCTAATTATGGCTATTATTGTGAATTTAGATGTAATGATGGCAAAAAGAAAAACTTCATTAAATGACTTATCCGAAAAAGTTGGTCTTACATTATCTAATCTTTCTATTTTGAAAACCGGGAAGGCAAAGGCAATCAGGTTTAGTACTTTAGAAAAAATATGTGAAGTTTTAGATTGCCAACCTGGAGATATACTAGAATATAACTCTGATATAAGTGAACATTAGCAAAAAACCGTTACACTTTAATAATATAACGGTTTTATCATTACGAGTTGCTCCCCCTATTATTCAAAGTTGCAGCACAACTAATCTGTTTTTGACTTAATTTAACGGAATAGATCATCTAAGTCGTAAGTTATGAGGTTATTATATTTATGTGTTTTATTTTTTCTGGGCCATGGACTATTTGGCCAAAGATTTACAGATAAAGTTTTCAGTGGGAATATTAACGGCATCGCCGCAACACTTAAAATAGAACCGGGCAGTCTTCATAATGATGATACTAAGAACAGATACTATGGGATGCTTTTAGGCGATGATGGCTCAACATATATTTTAATGGGAGATTTCGATGAAATCAATCAGATCAAGGGCTCTGCATGGGACAAATTCACCGCACAAGAGTTTCAATTTCTGATTAAAATTGATGACACGGGATTGGACTTTAATTTTGGTCTGGACGATAATTACGGGACAACAGCAAGGTTTTACCAAGAAGGTATGGAGGTTCCAAAAGAATCTGCCAGCCAAGACAACATTGACCCGAGAATGATAGGTGTTTGGAGGAGGACAGACTCTTATTCGGATCCAATTTCTGGTTTCTCTTACGTAATAGAAGAAACACTTGTTTTACATGGTGATGGAACGCTGCAGTTTAGTTCAAAGTCGGCAGGGGGAAACAGTGGTGTAACAGGGAGCACTCCAGGCCAACAACTGAAGGGCTATTGGAAAACAGAAAATAAAATTCTTTTCACGGGCGATTATCCAACAGGTCCATGGATGAATAACGGCGCCTATTTGGTCGACGCATCAACAATGATGCTCAAACAGTCTGGAGGAAACAAGCTTTGGAATAGAATCCAATAAAAAAACCGCTATACTGTAACAGTATAACGGTTTTATCATTTTACTTGCTCCACCTGTTATTCAAAGTTGCAGCACAACTCAATCTTTTTGTGGATTAACTTTTACTTACCGTTCTGAATAGGGTCAGTGTTGGGCATAAGTTTGTTTAAAACGAAATAAACAGGGCAGAATTTCGTCATTGGACTAATAAGTTGAAGCCCACCAACCGCTACTGCAATCCATATAAAGTTCAAGTTGGTAGTGTACAGTGTTAAACCTGCACTAATTAAATACAACACTCCCACGATCGCATCGTGTGCTCTTACTTTAGAAATGTTTTTCCGTTTATGTCTGTTTTATTAAGTTAATTAAATATACCTTATTTTCAATAAATAAAAGAAAAAACGGCTACACTATTATAGTATAAACGTTTTATCATTATAAGTAGCTCCCCCTGGTGGACTCCTACCAAATGATTTTCCATAGGAGAAAAAATTAACTCCGATATAAAAACCACTCCGATAGGGATTTAAGTGAAAAGTTCTTTCTCAGTTACAAGAAACATCATCCTTTAAACTGATAAAGTAGTTAAATTATTTTTATAAAAGAGAGTCTATCAATTCTTCACATCACTTCATTTTGATACACTTTGATTATTCAACCTCTTAACTAAATAGCTTCCTTTCAAACTATTCTCCCACTCTAATAAATCCTTTTCTGTGATGTATTTTGAATGAGTAGATACTTCTATCATTTTTAATCCTCTATTTCTTCTCCAATCTTCTATAGTCACTCTATCTACTCCATAGAGTTCCATTAAATCTTTTTTATTCAATCTTCTTTCCATATATTTTTATCTCCTCCTTCTCTAATAGTTCTTTGAACTTCTTACTATAGGTTTCTCTATCTCCACTTATTCTGTACTTCTCAATCTTATGGTAGAAGTTCTTAATCAATTCTGATTTCTTTTTTAGAATATCTACCATATGTCTTGCTTGTTCATCTGTTGTATTTCTTATCATATTATTTCCTTTCAGAGTATTTTAAAAAACAGTAATAACCTCGTACTCTAAATACTTAATCAGTTCGAGGTTGGTACTCTTTTATTTTAAACTTTTAAGTTGATTTAAGTTAAGTAGTTATTAGATACAGTAATCCCCTTTGAGGGTTTTTAATCCTTGAGAATAGTGAGTTTTAAATTTCCTCTGACCAGTTAGTTTTCATCCCCCATATCAGATTTATAGTAAAACCATTTTTGTAACTATCGGTGAAACCTTTTCCGTTATGTTCAGATATTATTTCAATCCCACAGAATACTAACCAACTTCTAACCCTAATCCTTTCCCCATCTTCGTTTCCTCATCTATGGTTGTTGGATAAAGGGTGGTCTACTCTGAACCCCTATGATGGAGAGTAGGTTACTTATATAAATATTAGAACCTTTAGAAAACGTAAAGAAAATGAGTAAAAAAAGAAGAAATAACTTCTGCCAAATTTAACAGAAGTGAGAAAGAAGTAGATTTTTTATAAATTGTAATTAAAGAATGATAGATAAAAATGTTGGTGAGTAATACTCACCATTTTGGTTATTTACTCACCAAATAAACAGAATTAAAATATTTTAACTTATTGGTATACAGAAGTTTAATATATAGAGTTCAAATCCTGTCATCCCGACTTTTTAGGAAAAGTTTCCTTATTCTGATGAATCTATATTTCCCTATTTTTTCTTCGTGATTTTAAAATGATATTTACCTGAGGGTAATGTTGTATGCAAATTAGAGCCTACTTTCATTGACTTATAGCCTAAAAGGGGTTTTTGTTCCCCTTTACTATATTCTAAAACCTCCCACTGGTTTGCTTCTTCAAGAATCCAAATTGCTGATGTATTTGGGGGAATAGTTGTCTCAAATTCCCATCCTATGGGAGTTGTTTTCCAAGCACTTTCAATTCGACCATAAACCGAATCATAATGTCCTTTTGCATACTTCATTTCACCAGTTGGATCAGGTGTAGGTTGTAAAATAAAATGCTTAAACCCAGGTGATTT
>Ga0222715_10004541_pt1 | contig 11994 bp, 8 predicted proteins | sample C33_9DmetaG_FD_165056 | JGI IMG/M metagenome (GOLD analysis project Ga0222715, IMG submission 165056) | Estuarine water microbial communities from San Francisco Bay, California, United States - C33_9D | ecosystem: Environmental > Aquatic > Marine > Unclassified | place: USA: California...
AATATAATTTCCAATATAATCTCCAGCATAATCTACGGTTGAATTGCTTGCATAATTGATAGAAGCAATATAATTACCAACATAGTTTCCAGTAAAGTCACCAACAAAATCGCTAGTTGAATCACTTGAATAATCAACCGAGCTAATATAATTACCTACATAATTGCCTGTAAAGTCACCAATAAAATCACTTGTACTATTTATTGTAGAGTCAACGGATGAAATATAGTTACCTGTATAATCTCCAGTATAATCAACAGCATATTCAGTTAAACTTGTACGAGTAAAATCATCATCAGCAACATCTTGTAATGTATCAGTTGCAATACCTTTTGATACCCATGTGCCCGGGTCTGTAGGAGCACCTTGTGCTGAACTTCTTAATTGATATGTGCCAATCCCAGAAGCAAGTATTCTTGTTTTTGCTCTTTGGCCAAAAGTATATCTACTTTCAGCTTCAGACATTACTTGTACGCCAGCAAAATTGCCACCTACTCTTTTTGCCCTTACAGCTTTATATTGAGTAGGTGGTGTCATACTTGTTCTTTTAAATATTGAATAATTTACATTTGTACCATCTGTTCGTGTATCAGTAAATACGTTTGTTAAATAACTTGTATAATCACCGGAAGGAGCTGATGTTCCAAGTTGATAAGTTCCAGGATAATCATTTGTAAAAACGGTACTAAGTAGTCTATCAACCAAAGTATTAAGATTTGTATCGTTTACTTCTTTTAACCCAGCTGGACTTACATCAATATTATTCCATTCAAGAGGACGATGAAAGTCGCCACCATTTTCAAGTGCAGTTCCAGTATTTTGGTAAAGAGATGTATTTGCAGTTGATTGAGTAAGAGATGCACCAGGATGAGTACCAACTGGTTGGTCATATATAGTATCAGTATATGTACCTACTAAATTTCCACCAATTTTAGTATCTAAAGCTCCTACATCATCTGAATCAGATAAGGATAAATGTATCGCCGCTTGATATGCTAGATAATTTTGCTCTGCAACAGTGAATTGTTCTAGATCTCCGCCCGTACCAGTTAATTTTATTGGCGTACTCATTCATATCCTTAAGTATTTAGGAGCGTTCCAGAACTATTATATACGTTTACAATTCTTCCTTCTAACTCATTAATTGCTGCAACTAAAGATGCTTTATCTGTTGTTGATAAAGAACTAATCGTACCAAGATCTGAATCAATTTCATTAATTGCTGCAACTAAAGATGATTTATCTGTTGTTGTAAGAGATGTTCTTGTTCCAACATCTGAATCAATACCTGAACGAAAACCTTGTAATTCATTAATTGCACCAACAAGATCTGAATCTTGGGTTGTTGTAAGACTAGCAAGATCACCAATTAGATTAACGACATCATTATGTTGTGTTCTCCAAGTAGCTATGGTATCATTTAAGTTTACAAATGTTTTTGCCATTATAGTTTCTCTAAAATTTTATTAAGTAGACCTTTTATTTCAACAATTTCATTTTGTAAATCATGTACTTGTGTTTCTAATAGTTCATTCTTTAATATGTTTTTTCTTTTTAAGGCCTTTGCTTTTCTTGCTTTTTCAATATCAGTGCTATTTATATTCAAAATAGCACCTGACCTTTTATCTCTTACAAGACCAGAATGTCCTTCAACTTGTACATAATCACTCATATTATACTGCCATCGCAATTGCTCTTAAGTTTCCAATCGTAGGAACTTTTGAACTATTCGTTGATCTCATTACGATCTTCAATTGGAATTCGCTAAATGCATCTAGATCTCCACCATCACCACCAACAAGATAAGTATATTCACGGAAGATTTTTGGATTATCGTCTGAAGCAATTTCGTTTTCTTTATCAACAAGTGTCCAAGCTTGATCTTTCAATATATCGCCATCACCTGCTACTCTATAATAAACAAGGAAATCAGCAACTGAAGGTCGATTTGCTGAAATAAGCAATTTTAATCCAACAGCATCTTCATTGAGTATAATAGGTGTGGTAATATGTTTAGCCAGATGAGAACCATTTTCAGCTACAGTTTCAGCAGCATAATTTAATGGAACATTAAATCCAGTTGTTGCAACACTTGCTTGTTTATCAATACGATGAGATACTGTAGCAAGTGAAGCTCTTGACATATCAACTACTGGTGATACCAATGAAGATGTTGTTGTCATTGGTATTTGGATGGTTGTTGATTTAATGCCAGATCCAAGTTCGACAGTTTCATTTGTACTATTTGCAATTAATGATGGAGCTTTAAATATTTTATTATCTTTAAATGCAAGAGGAGAAAATGATGTATCTTTTTGATACTTTGTTTCAGTTCCAGCAATTGATGTACCAGTTGTAAATTTACCCTCAATTGATAATTTTGTTCCAATAGGTTCAAGTGTTTCAATAATTGGATTTACAACATCAAATTTAATATTCTTTGATGCGGAGATAAGAGTAGAACCAATATCTGCAGAAGAAGTTGCAGCCGAATCCGCTTCAAAGGTATAATAATCATAATCATATCCGGTAATTGTTCGAGTACCATTTAATGAAGATCCAAGAATACCTGCATATGCGGTTGCAGAATCTAAACCTGAAATTACAACACTTTCACCAGAATCATGACCATGACCAGGATGATATACTGTAATTGTTGCATCACCAGAATCAACAGAGAAAGGATTTAGAGTAAGTTGATCAGTCGGTAATGCAGCATTTTCAAGAATAATATTTCCACCTGCAGTATCAAAATCTGCACGATATACTTTAAAAGTAAGATCTCGCATTTGTTTTGATTCCCAAGTAGTACCATTTTGAGAAAGGAAAAGTGAACCAAGATTCGGTTGTCTTGTAATTCTTTTTTCTGTTGATCCAAGTTCAAATTGACCTACTTCAGAAACATAAACCGAATAATCAGATGACTCCGCAGATACACAAATTGCATATTCTGTTTGAGGTTCTAAGTATATTGGTTCATCAAATTCAAAATCAGTACCGGCTGCAAGAACACCAGCAGTTGTTTGTGTTCCAACAATATTTACAGCTGATGGATTTTTATAAACAATTGATCCAGGAATAATGTCATAAGATGAAGGACGTCCATTTACCATTGGACGTATTGTTACTTTTACAGGAAGTGTACTATCTTTACTTGCAAAATAGATTCTTACCTTCGTAATAAAGAATCCTTTATCTTCATTAATTAATATTGATTGCGCAATTGGATCGTAATAACCAATTGTTTTTATTTGCGGTTTAGTGTTTAGTACTTCACCAGGTGGTAATGCTCCTGCTGAAGTATAGAGAGCAGTTGCATATGAAAGTGCATTAGATTTATTATAGACATTAATATCTAATAGTGCAAATTCTCGAGCTCCAGTTCTAAATTTTATCGATGAAATATTTGGTATAAAGAATGAACCTTCGATAGTACCACTTGCATCTGCGATAAGCGCTGTAGATCCTTCTGGATGTGCAGTCGCATTTGCATATTTATCTCCATAATCATCAACATCATCAGCTAAGAAGCTAAATGTTTCTTCTCTTACCCAATTAGCAACAGAAATACCATCAAAGAATGCAAAATATGTTGAATTTGGTATCAGTCCAGATGTTTTAAAGTATATTTTTCTTGATCTCATAAACGGAACGATTGTTTTACTAATAGTACGTTCGTTGATCACAGAAGTTATTGCGCTATTAACATTATAATTAACACCAAGAACATTTTTTGGAATACTTGATTTTGATACAGTTACATTTTGATCAAATGCCCAATCAGGTATTCCATTAGGGAAATGATATTCAAGCTGACCGTCAGACATTCCTAACCAGTTAACGGTCACATTATCATAATTAAATTTTTGTTTTGGCGTTGTTATTGGTGTTCCAATATCAAGTGCTGGAACTTCGTTTTCACGACTTTTCCATTCATCACTTGCAGGAGAAAGTACAATCTCAGTGTTATATGCAATAACATTAAATGGATTAAGATTCTGTGTAGTTGAAACTTTATCTTGCCCTATTGCTTCAGTTTCAGTATAATTAATATAAACATTATCGCCTTTTTTAATTGTATTAGTACTTAGATCAGAGTCATAAATCAATCTATTATTATCTTCTCGAATCTCAGGATGTAAAGTTTTTGTAAGAAGATTAATACTTGCCCGATAATCAATTGCATTTGTATCAGAATAAACATGATTTGCAAAATTATCAACAAGAAAACCGGATTTCAAACGATTAGTGCCAGCTGAGTCAAGAATCGTAAGATTATTAGTATCAGCTTCAAGAAGAGAAAGCGATGTAACTTCTTGAAGTTTATTTAATTTACGATCGATTTTACCAATATCAGCCATTGTGTAACGAGTTGCATCTATTTTTTCAATTGAAAGATCCGAGTCATTAATAGTATATGGATTCATTTCAATACGATAAAGATTCAATGCACCATCTGGCGTTGAAGGATATTGTGGCTCAGTACTTGGTTTACCTTCAATAATATCAAGTGTAGATCTTAAACGACTTTGAGTTGGAGGATAAAGAACCAATTTATCTTTTCTTCCAAGATAATACGTAACATCTGTTGTAATTAGATCTGTTGGTGAAGGAAGTTCGTTTACTCTTGCAGTAGCTCCACTAAAGTTTGCACCTGTATCATCTTGACGGGGTCTAAAATCAAGCACATTTCTTAATTCAACAATTGTACCATCAGCAAGTATATAGTTTGGAATATTTGAATAGCTTACTTGACCTGTATATGAATTTACAGCAAAGAAATCACCTGACGCGCCATGTTGGAAATATTTAAATCTTACAAATACGTTTCCAGCTGGTGGTGTTTGGTTACCTTTTACAATCAATTTACCTGGAGCATAGAAATTATCTCTTTGTCCATTATCAATCGTAAAGAGTGAACTTAAGTCAATTCCATCAGAATCAACAGATGTAACTCTTGTCACTTCATATATGTCTGCTTTTCCAAGACTCATAATTTCAAGGCCATTGCCATCTGAATCAACAGTACCAGTAAATGTTGTTTCTGTAAGAGTTTTTGTTCTTATTGATCCAGAAGCTTTATTTACTTTTGTCAATATTTGGATTGCTGAATTATGTGGAGCTCCACTAATGGTTGATGATTGTGTACCAGAACCAGAAATTGATGGAGAAATAAATGCACCAGAAGAATCAACTGAGACTAACCAATCATTTGTATTTGCAAATGTTTCACCTGTTGCAGAAAGAGTAATTGTAGCATTACCAGAACCATCTGTTGTTGCAGTACGATATCTTTGAACTTCAAGTGATATATCACTTAATGATTGTGGACGTTGTACAGGAAGACTAAATAAAAGATTATTTTTATTTGTCTCTTTAAGTACTGCTTTACCAGATTCTAGTATTGGATTTGCCCAATTATCAGAATCAAGTCCTATACTTTTCACATTTCTGAAAGATTGACCAGAATTCATTTGAATGTCAAATAGATAATATTTGTAATCTGTACCATAATTATCAATTGAGCGAATACGTGCTGTACCTATTGTAGCGCCACCATATGATGTGGTATCTTGTAAATTCCATTTCTCAAAAGTTGAAATATTTGGAAGACCTTGAGGATCTGCTCCTTCAACAATAAGATAGTTACCATAATTAGCACCAACAACTTCATTATTTTCAGTAGTTGTAGTTTGAGCTCTATTGACATTAATAGTAACTGGTGCAGGAATTTCTGAACGATAACCATCAACATAAGCAATACCATTACTTACATCGGCTTTAAGGATTGTTGCATCACCTGCAGCAGAATCCTCATCGAATTTTAATATGAATTGATCAACTATATAATTACCTGATTCTTCTTTTGTACGAAGAGCAAGTAAATCATTAATCTTATTATAATTATCTGTACCTTTTGCTTGATCAACAATTTCTGAATTAATAATTTTTGTAAAGAATACAAAATTATCAGTTCCAGTAATATCTGCTTGATCGATCAATACAAGTTGAATACGGTAACGATCAGCACCTGGAGCTGAAAGATTTGGTGTTGCTCCTTGATTATCATATAGAGCAGAATTATCACCTGCAGTTACAACATCTTGTACTATTTTAAATCCAACTGTTCCAGTATATGTTGGACTATATTTTGATACAATTAATGAACCACCATTAAAGAATACAAAATGTCCTTGAACAAAAAAGTCACCAGGACCTGCACTCAGTTTAACGCCAGCACCAACTGCCGGATTTGCTAAAGTATTTGTTGTTTGAACAGTAAGAGTATTTGTTCCATCGGTAATATTATCACCAGGAGTCATACGAATTGGTGTTGATCCTGATGTTCCACCAGATGTATCCGTATATTGAACATAAAGAGTAGCAGGATCACTACCTGTTGCAGCAACTACTTCAAGAACCTTTGCGCTAATTCCTGAACCGGTAAATGTATTTCCAACAATACTTGTTGCTGGTAATCCATTTACAGACGTATTCAATTTAATGAATTCGTATTTGGCATTAATTGAAGGACCACCAGGATTTACTGCAGCACCATCTTTAAAAATGTTATTACCAAATCTTTCAATTTCGGCTTGAATTATTGTTTGCATTTGAGTTAATTCACGGGCTTGAAGAGCTCTACCAGAATTAAATAAAATGCGATAATAATTATCCGAATCGGCATAATCGTCTTTATACGTATTTGCAAATAAGGTTTCAGTATAAGTAGTTGTCATATTATTTTACCAATTAAATTTGAATAATTACTTTAATATCTTCTGTTTGTTCAACTGATCGATCAATTGCTGCTCTATTTTCGATATATAAAATATCACCTGTTAATCTATTTATATCAAGAGTAACAGCAGCAGAATCTGCAGTGCCTGCACCAGAACCATCATCTTCGCTTATAGCTTCACCGTTTGTAAATGCTGTAAATCCTGTTTCCTCTGTTTGGTGATAATACAAATAATCTGAGTCAAATGTATCAACAAATGCTTTTGCGCCAGATGATGCACCAGATATTGTTCTATCTGCAGTGAATGGCGTAGTGACAGCGGAAAAAGTCATTTTAAGTAATCCGAGACCAGAAGCTTGCGTATAATCTGAGTCTGTACTTGGTACTTTTGGATTTTTAATCAAAGCAACTTGTCTAAAATCTTGGCCTATTAAGAATTTACCTGATTCAGTACCAGCTGGTTTAGTATTGAACATAAGACTTGAAGATTTCAGATCATCTCTTGCATCTCCAGCAAAACCAAGCTTTGGTGATAGATTTGCCCGAGCTATAGCACCAGAACCAGAACCGCCAGTAATAGTTATATTTGCATAATCATATCCATATCCATGATTAATTTTACCAATACCATTTGAATCAAGTTTAATATCTACAATTGATCCACCAGATATAACAGCTACTGCAGTAGCAGAATCACCATTACCAACAATTCCAATTGTAGGTGTAGAAGTATAACCGGTTCCACCATTTGTTATTGTAATATTTGCAATTTGACCTACAATCGCAGAATCTTGAAGTAACTCTTGTTGTATTTCTGAAGCAACAGAGTTAGAATCGGTTAGACCTTGAAGTTTAACAGGAATAAAATTACTTGACAAATATTTAGTTTTTGCTGTTGCTGAAAGAGTATAGAGGAATTTCCAGATATAACCATCAGCTGTTTTAAAAGAAGCTGAAGTTGTATTATTTGGCTTAACAGTCGAAGCAACTGATACGCCGCCAGTATTACGACCTTGTTGTAAACAAATATATACACGATCATCTTCTGTGAGAACATAATATGGATTTGATGGATATCCAACTTGATTATCATCATAAGCTGAATAAGTTGCACCTGATACCCAATTATTACGTGGAACTACAAATGATACATCTTCAGCGGATTTGATAGATTGAAGACCAAGTCTAAAATTCCGTTGTTCTCTTAAACTATTAAGAGTTGTTGGAGCATCATCAGCAGAATCCCAATCTTCTGAACGTCCTATACCAATATAATAATTACCGGCTCCAGCTGAATCATTGACATTATTTAAAATATCTACTAATATTTGTTTTTTCAATGCATCTGTTAATATTGCAGTCATTTTTTATTCCTATTAAGCTACTGTAATTTCACCTTGGTTACCAATTAAATACCAATTTGATCCATCCCAAATGACAGTACAACCATCATATTGAGCAAGAGCAAATGAAGTGCCTTGAGCAAAGTTTGCTGGGGTAACCGTTGCAGCACCAGCACCTTTATTTGTGAATACTTTTGTTTCGCCGACAGTTGTTCCATCGGCAAGAGTGAGGGCAAGTGCACTTCCTTTATTACATATAATATAACCTGCAGTAGTTGAAACTGCACCATTTGCTGTAATTGTACTCACACCAATAGGACCGCCAAGAGTTTCATAAAGCTCGGTAAAGTTGGCATTCAACTTTGTTCCTGCTTCTCGAAGCGTATCTCCAGTCCCGTCATTTGCTGAAGAACCAATTCCTATATTTTGCCTTGCCATTTGTAATCCTTTTATTACATCTATTTATAATAAATATTCATATTAATTGTCAAAATTATCTTTATCCATACGTTCAAATATATTTGACATTTTAATTGGTTTGGTTGATCCATCAGAGTCTTCGTCCATTGTCGGTGATATGAGATCAATTACATCTTCAATATTGTCATACATTCTATCTAATGTTGCGATTGTTGCTGAATCATATATGTCAATAATTGTATTCAAATCAAGTCGTTCATCAATAGCATCAGAATCAGCACCATCTGGGTAGATTGCTGAAATCGAAGTAAATGGTGATAGAGTGAACGAAGCTGAATTATCTACTTGGAATAAATTAGCCCCTTCATCTGGTATTGATAATGGCATTCCATCTGAATCAATAAGATCACCAACACCTTCAAGTAGTACTTCTCCGGCAAAATACCAACCTGCTGGATGCGCAAATCTTTTATACAAATCTTTCCATTGTGATACTGGTCTAGACATCTTGATTAAGATAGAAAAGATTTGATATATGTCATTATTAATAATAAAACGTTGTGATTCTGTACCTATTTGAGATTCACTAACAATAAATATATTTTCTTTTGGATAAGAAATAGTTGGTTGTTCATTAAAGAATGTTCGAAAGAAACCTTCAGCTGAATAAAGTGAACCTTTGATACGATAAAATTTTGCTAAAAATGCAGCAACCTGTCTGGGATTTGTAAAATATTTTTGACTTGCACCGAGACCAATTTCTTTAAATATATTATCAAGTAAAGCTAGTGAAGTTGATTCAATATCTTTTGCACGAAATAATTCATAGATTTCGCTATTAAAAGCATGAGTTCCATCTGAATCCATAAAGTCATAATAATAATCAAGGAATTTAATAAGATTTGGATAATCTTCTTTAAAATAATCCGGTAAAACATCTTTAACACGACTAGTTCTAAAGTCAATTGCCTTACGATTAAAAAATGTATTTGTACGTTGTTTCATATATTATGTCTCAGTAACACCTGTTACATATGAATCATCAATATCATTATCGATAATATAATTTCTTAATGGAGTAATTGTACTTTCATTTGCCGGCACTGCTTTCAATTTAAAGGTTGAACCTACCATTGAATTGATAGTAAGTCCTTCAATATTTACTGTACCGTTTGTATTATAAGAGCCAAGATTATCAATCACTACTTGACTTGATTGGTTTACAAGTTGCAATTTAGTACTACCTAATAAATTACGAATATTACATAATTGCGAATTTACTGTAAAATAAGATGATGTGATAATATAATTGACATCATCTGGTGAAGGAAGCGCAACTGGAAAAATTACAGTATGTGATTGACTGACACCAAGAGTTGGTGTTACTCTTTGATTCATTACAATACTCATTTTTGAGTTTAACACACCTGGATCGACATCATCAATCAAAGTAAGAAGATTTGATTTTCTAAATGTCGTATTGAATTTTTTTAAATTATTTGTGAAATAATTATTAATCACTGTTTGTATATTTGAAGAAAGTGTATTCCTTGTAATATTTGTAGCACTTGGGTCATAACGGAAAGTTGTTTTAGTTTCAATATATGTATTGATTGGCTCAACATAAACTGGAGTGATTGACATAACACCGAGTTTATTCACCAAATTTGTTGTGATTGATGATTCAGTTGCGGTTTTTGTTGCAGCAGCTGTTCCATCAACATATTTAATTGAAATGTATACTTTACCATAATCAACAGGGACATTATCTTGTCCACCCCATGAACTTACATCCGTTGCAACAGAATATCTTTTCAATATTAATGCTTTATAATCATCAGCTGTCACAAGCCTTTGTTGAGCAGCAAACGCAATTGGAGCATTTAGCCGAATTGCTTCACTATCTTCTTTTGATGCGCCTGACGATGAGTTTGCTACTGTTACGACTCCAAGATTATAATTTACAGCATTTACTGTCACTTGAGAGACTGGCGCAAAGGTACTACCACCATTTGCATCTGCGCCAACTGTTGATAAATAATTAATTACAATTTTATTGCCTGAAATAGGTGCGGTACCAAAGGTAATACCATCAGAAAAATGTATTTCATAGAATCCATTTGGTGCTTCGTGTATAGAATAATATGTACTATCAACACCAACTGAAGTTGCATTATCGAGAAGCGTATATGTTGTGTATGAAGAAGATGTTGGTGAAGCATATACCTTTACATCAAGTGTTGTTGTATCAATTGTGTTGTCAGGTATTACATAAAGTTGACGATCAGTAATATCTCCAACAAAAAATGTTTTTGTTCTTTCTGTACCTTGATAAACAGGAATTGATGTTGAACCTTCTGCAGTCACAAATGTATAACTACCTGTACCATCATCAGGCGCTGTATAAGATGCTATAGTTCTAAAGGTATAAGATACACCAGCAACTGATGAAGTGAATGCTGTATATCTTGGAATTGTAATTGTAGATGGACGATTTGCAACACCGGTAAGATCAAGTGATAAATTAAGATAGGCAATAGAAGCTGTAATTGATCTTGGTGTATATCCAAGAGTTTCAGCGTGCGAAACAATTGAACTTCTTAATTGTGCAGTGTTGAGAAATGATTCATTCAATGCAAAGTTTGCAGTTAATCCATTGAAATGAGTATTATATGCCAACACATCAAGAATGTTATTAAGTCCTGAGGCTTCAAAATCATAATCAGTAAATTCGCTTTTTGCTGCAAGAAAAGTTTTAAGACGATTCTTAATATTATTGAAGTCTAATCTTGATGATGAAATATTTGTTGCCATTATCTTAACCTGTTTAATGAAGTACTTATATCGAACGTAGTACTTGAATTTCTTATTTTGAGATTCACTTGTATTCTCACGTCATTTCGATCTGGTTCTGGTTCTACTTTAATTTTCATTATTTCAACTCTTGGTTCATATTTATTAATTGCGAATTGAATTTTTTCTCTTGCTTTTGATTCAAGCCTTCCATCAGCAAGATCAAAAAGTAAAGCTCTTATATTTGCACCAAAGTTTGGATTAAACGGCTTTTCAAAATTGTTTGTCAATAATAAATTTTTTATTGCTTGTTTTACAGAAGCAAGATCAGTCTTTTTATATACATCATTTGATGGAGCTTTTGCGAATGATAAATCAATATCTTTATATAGGCGTTTACGAGCAGTGACTGCACTTGTTGTCTGCTGATTGCCATCTTCAACGCTAAAAACTTTATTAACCATTTCTTGCCTTTATTTTTATCTATTTATAACTTTATTTCAACAAAGTCTGAACTTGATTGTGTTTTATTATTATATCTTGTTTCAATTTTATTTGAATAAGAAGCTTCATAAGTTGTACTTATGTTTGGCATAGTTAAAACAATCTGAGCTGAAAGACTTCCATCTGGATTATAATTATCATAATCAAGAATACATTTATCAAATTGAACAAAACTTTTCCAATATTCGGCAA
>Ga0222715_10004543_pt1 | contig 11993 bp, 22 predicted proteins | sample C33_9DmetaG_FD_165056 | JGI IMG/M metagenome (GOLD analysis project Ga0222715, IMG submission 165056) | Estuarine water microbial communities from San Francisco Bay, California, United States - C33_9D | ecosystem: Environmental > Aquatic > Marine > Unclassified | place: USA: California...
CACCGTGCTTGCCGGGAATAAAATGAATTGAAGACCAGATAAAGTCTCTGAATGTGTATGTTTTCATGGCTCAGGCGTGTATGGCAGAAACTTGGTGATGCGGCGCTCAAACACTAGGGCCGACCGCCCCATGCCGTCATTGCGCCCCTTTGCTTGGATGCAGTCAACATAAACAAAGCGCAGGTCGTTGTCGGTGAGATTCTGGGGCGTCCCGTCTGGCCTATGCTCTGGTGCGTGGAGGAAAATGATTTTATCCGCGTCTTGCTCAATGTTGCCGCTCTCCCGAAGATCACTCATACGGGGTTCCCGGTTCTCCCGCTCCACGGCTCTCCCCACCTGCGCCAGCAGCACCACGGGGATGTTCAGGTCCACGGCAAGGTCTTTCATGGCCATCGTGAAGCGCCCAAGGGCAACGTCACGGGTTTCCCCTCGGTCCTGTTGCGGGTCATAGCGTTGCAGGTAGTCAATGACAATGGCCTTCAGCTGCTGCGTCTGGGCCACAGCCTTCACCCGCGTAACAATGTGGGCAAGAGTGCGGTCCCGGTCATACACGGTGAGATTCTTGAACTTCTCAAGCCTACGCAACTCTTCCTTGAACAAGGCAAGCTCGTGGGGCCGGGCGTGGCCATCCCGCAACACCCGCCAGCTAATGCCCGTGTTGGTCTGGGCAATCAGCGGGGCAATGGCCTTGCTGTTCATCTCGCGTGAGAAGAGCAGCACATTGCCAGTTTGCGCCCAATTCCAAGCCATTTGACGGGCAGCAGAGGACTTGCCTATGCTGGGGCGGGCGGACAGGATAATAAGCTCTCCAGGGCGGGCAGGGCCGAAGTGGTTGTTCCAATCCTCCCACGGCCACGCAAGCCCGTTGTCCTCGTCCTTGTAGGTGCCGGCTTCCAGCGCCTCAACAATGGACACGGCATCGGTGGCAGCATCAGACAGGGTGACGTGCTTCTCCCCGGCATGGTGCAGGGTGAGAATGTCGTTCATCTCCTTAACAAAGTCGGGGATGGACCCGCTCTTTGCCAGCACCCTATCCTGCATCCGCTGGCTGGCGGCATGGACCTGCCGCAGCACAAAGCAGCGCCTTACCTCCTCGATCCAGTAGGCAAGCTCTGCCGTGGTTGGGACCGCCTTGGTAACTTCCATGAGGCCCTGGATGCCGCCTACCTCTTCCAGTAGATTGCGCTTCTTCAGTTCCTCGGCCAGCACGGACAACTCAAGGGGCTTATTGTGCCGGTGGAGCCACTGGATTGACTTCCACACCTTGCGATGGGCTGGGTCATAGAAGCAGTCCTCGTCTATCTTGCCGTCTATGGCTTTGGCAAGGGAGAGCGGGCCGTCCAGCAGGATGCATGACAGGATTATACGCTCGCCTTCAATGGTGTGTGGAAGTGGTGTGTCGTTCATGCCTGCTCCTTGCTGCGCTTCGGGTCGTTCTCGGGCCAAAAACCAACCACCATGCGTCCGAACGCACTAACTATGCGGAAGCGTTTCGCCTCGGCCAGTCGGCGTAGATTTTCAGCGTTGGCAGAAATCGCTCCGCTGTCGGTTATCAAGCTGCCTGCGGCAATGCCGTTGTGCTCTCGCTCCTGCTTTGCCGTGTGGCAGGCCCCGCGTGCAGCGTCTTCGATCGCATCCAAGACTTCCGACTCCAGCCGCGCCTTGTCCGCCCTCAAACGCGCAATCTCTCGCTCATAAAACCCAGCTTTTATCTTCAGCTCGTTTATCTGCGCACAAGCAATCCGCAGGTGCTCGCGTTTTGTAGCACACTCCATTTGCAATTGCTTTTTGAGGTCGATGCACTCCGCGATGTACCACGCCAGATCGCGGTCGTTGGGTTTTGTAGTTGGTAGAGTCATTTTGGGTATCGCTTTCGCGTGCCGATTTGCTTCAGCAATTAGATGGTCGCTCATGTCGGTGTTCCTCCTTCGTTGATGTGTTTATTCATAATTTGGTCCTGTCCCCAATTTTTGGTCTCTAGCTTTTTGCGTAACTCACCGGCTCGGTGTTCAAGCTCCTCCACATTTACTCCCATCATCTGCAAATAAGCATCAACTTGCTCTGGTGTCATAGCGTCCACGACTTGTCCCAGTCGCTCAGCCTCGTAATCCGCTATTGCATCTTCAAGTTTGGCGATTGCTCGGGCGGTTTTAGCGAAGGCTCTTTGATGGGTCGTGGTAGTAAGCTCGTACCAGCATTTAATCACGTGATTTGCGCGAACTTTCAATAACACAAATCGGTCACCTTGGCCTCCCATCGTATCTTTGTCAGAGGTCTCGTCGTCTTGTTCTTCGCTCATCGCGCACCTCCGTACCACTTCGGCAGACCAAGCTCGGTCACCTCGGGCTCGATGTTCGGCCAGATGTCCGTTTCGCGGCAGACTTTCAGCCGGCGCAGGTCGGCGAGCGTTTCGTCTTGGCCAATTGCAACGGCATCGTCGTTCAGCCGAAAGATCGCCACGCCGTAGGGCGGCTCCTTTTCGATGGCGATAAAGAAGAAGGGGCTAACAATGCGCCAGAGCCAACGTCCTGCGCCGGGAGTGGTTTCGGATCGTTCATGGTGTCTCCTTTTCGGCCACAGGGTGCGCTGTGTTGCCGCCCACTTTATCGAGCGGGCGAAGTCGGAGCCGGTGACGGACCAGAAGAGCGGTTGGGCGGGCTTACTCAAACTCGGCGTGTCACTCATGGCTGCCTCCTTTGGTCAGTAGCTTTTCAGCCGCCTCAATGGTTGCGCACAGCGCCTCGTAGTCGGCTTGGTTGCCGGCCCTCGGTTCGTCTTTCTTCCACTGCCATTCGCCGCGCAGGTCGTAGCACCATTGCAGCAGGTGCCCAATCACCGCGTCCCGCCCTGCCACGGCGGCGGCGATGGCGTGCTCGCTGGGCTTCTGTGTGTCTGTGTTCATGTGTTGTTTGCCTCAATGCAGTTGTGTGATCCAACCAATCCAACGGGCGCAAGGCAATTCGGCAGGCTATTGCCAACCACAACATGCCCCTCGGCCACGCCTGTTGAGTAAAACGGGCGGTGATAGGCGTTAATCTCACACCCGCTCACCATGACCCGCCGGCAGTCTTGGGGTATTACTCCGTAAGTGGGCTCTGGCGTGTCCATTGTCTCGGTAATCATCTGGCACCCCTGAATGGACGCACTCCAGACATGTTGCAAGTGGAAAGCAGCGACGCCGCCCACCACACCGCCCGCTCGGTTCTCAATCATGCCGCCCTGCCATTGGAAGCTGTGGATGCGGGGAGCAAGGCCCACGGCGGGGTTGCCCGCCAGCCACACGCCACGCTTTACCCCAACCATGCTGTTGTTGGAACAGAAGATGCCCTCGTGGTTGTGCTCCACGCCATGCCCGTAAAGCCCGGTAGCCCAGAAGTTGAACCTGGAGTTGCTGATGTGGGTGTTGACGCAAAGCCCCTCAAGGGAAAGCCCGCTGCCGGCCATGTTATTCCACACGCCACCACACGGGTTGCCCGAGGCGTACACGTTGTCCAGCGTGGCGTTCCACACGCCCCGCAGGGTGATGCCGTCGTTCCAGTGGCCCAGATCATTGCTCTCAACGCCCACCCCGTTAAGGCTTACGCTGCCACGGTAGTGGTCGTTTGTGGTTTCTGGGTCGCCGTAGCTGATGGAGAGTGCCTTCCCGCAGGCCCCACGGGCTACAAGGCCCACCCCGTTAATCAGGACGCCCTTGGGTTGCTGGATGCCGTGCTGGTAGAGGTTGAAGCCAAGGCCGGGGCAGTCATCAAAGACCAGCCGGCTAGCCTGTGGCCCGCACCCCAGCAGGCTTACGTGGTTGTCAGCGGACAGCACTACCTCGTCAGTGATCCGGTATTCACCGGGGTCAATGGAGATGGCGGCTTGCCTAAGCTGCGCCTCGCCCAGCAGGTCGCGGAATGCGTTGGTATCGTCGGTGATACCGTCGCCCTTGAGGCCGAAGGCTTTGGTGGATAGGATGCTCATTTTTGTCTTGGGTCGTAGTTGTTGAGATAGCGCCAGATGCCGCAAACATGCAAGAACGCCTCGTAGCCCTCAGTAAGCTCATCTGCCGTGCGCTCCAGCACGTCCACGCGCCCCGGCTCGTTGGTTGAGATGTAAACGTTGTAGGCCGCGTCAAGTCTGGGGTCAAAGTCGCCCTCCAGCCAGTAGGCTTGGTGGTAGGCCGCAAGCTGCATCACTTGGCTGTCCCAGCCCTCCACGGGCTTTCCTGGCGTGGTCTTGGTCGATTTGAAGTCAAGGACGACCTCCCTTCCGTCTGGCATCACGCCCACAAGGTCTGTGGTGCCAGCGTAGCCCTCCGCAGCGTTGACCACCACGGCCTCAGCAGCAGCCACCTTGAGCCCCAAGTCCTGCACGGCCTTCACCGCCGGCAGCACGTAGGGAGCAAGGTCGTCCTCGGGCACCAGTCCAGCCGGCCCCATGTTCAGCTCAATGGCCTTGTGGATGCGGGTGCCAAGGTCTTGTGCGCCCTTCCAGTCGGAGAAGGCGTTCTCCTTTACGTTGTCAACGAATTGATCGTCGGGTACAGTTGACTTGGTGCTGGCCCGCGCCTCCAGAATCACCTTCTCCATCATCTTCTGCACCAGTTGCTCCTTGTGCAGCGCGCCCAGAATGGTGCTTACCGATGGCAGCAACCCCAGCTTGCGGGCATCTGCTACGGTGGTGGGACGCAGGCCATCGCCCTTCTTCTTGGGCTGGTAGTGGCAGGCCAAACCAGTTTTTGTGTAGTAATGGGACATATGTCTCTATGTTTGTGGATGCAAGCTCCTATATCTTAGTGTTTCCGCGTCAACTCCAATCTTAAGCCGCTTTTCCTTCTTTGCGGCCAACATGCGCGCAGATACGGCTTTGCGCTTGGCCTTGGGGATATATCGGTGGATCATGGTTTCCGCGTATTCATTAACTGAGTTGATGCTAATGCATTGTTAGGCGACGGATTCGAGTGCGTAGACGTGTTCCTCGGTTCCGGCCCATGCGACGGCTTGCTCGCGGGTGTCAAAGACCGGGATGAAGTGCTGCGGGCCTTCCTTGGGCGCGGCCATCGCGATTCCGGCCACTGACAGGTTTTGCCATCCGTGCGCTTTCATCACGCACCAGAAGCGCCTAACCAGCGGTCCAGAGCCAACAGCCTTGTCCGTCCGGCGGGCGGTCGTTTTCTTGTTCTTCGGTGTCTTGGTTTTCATGTCGTGAGGTTTCAGTTTGTCGGCGGCTGCGGCTCATCCCGGTTGTTAGGCCGCCCCCCATCGCAGCATTATAAACGGCACGCGAATTAGTAAACCAAACGGCTGGCGGAGTTGGCAGAAGAATCCAAAACGGAATCTGCTATCGATGACAAAAAGCGGTAGCAGGCTCTCGCTGGATTTTGGTGTATATATTTTCATGGTCGGAAATTCGGGCCTAACAAACTCCCCAGAGCCAACGGCGACGTCCGCCTGGGGTTGTCGTAAGATCAGTGGTTGGTGGACGCATCTTCGCGCCGTGGCTCATCTCAGACGTTGGCCGAAGAGTCGCGCTTACGCTCTTCGTTCATTTGGTCTATGACCTCGGCAGCGCAGATCAGCACATGGCCGACGAGTAGCTCGAAGATCAGCACGCCGAGGCTGTCTTTTCTCGCAATGCAGATTCCGCCAAGGACGAGCGCGAAGTAGCCGAGCGTCCGGAATATTCCCCCGCCGAGCCAAAAGATCAAACCCGGCCGAACAAGGCGCCAGAGCCAACGCCGGGACACGCCAGGGAGTGGTTGCTTTTGTGAACTCATGGCTTAACCTTCAGCTCAATTTTCTTCACAAGATCGGGGCGAAACCCGTCCCGCTCCATTGCTTGCTTCAGGTCCACCAAGAGAAGTCGCACCTCTAGCAACTTCCTTGAGAGCAGCAGTTGCTCCCGATGTAGCTCGCGTTGATATGTGTTTTTCATCTGTGAGTAAATGGTCGGTTCCAACAGGGTACGTCTCGCAACCGAAAAGCCGACGTGCTGATGTAGGGAGCAACCCCAAGGCTTTGCTATCTCCTACATAATTCGCGAACCGTGTAGGCCGCACATAAATCAACGGTTTGTGCCAACCGGTGCTTGTGCAAGTGCTATTCCTCCTCGCCGCCAACCCCGGTTGTCTCGGGCACTCCGTACTTGGTTTGCCACTCGTCGGACTCCTTGATGGTGTCCTTGAGCCACTCGGGCAGGTCCTGCGGAAACTCAATAGGCCCATCCGCAGGAATCTCCCACATGAGCAGGCCAGCCTCGGGTGTCACCGGAGACATGCCCTTGCCCAGAGGCACAACGGACTTGATGTTGGCGTAGGTCTTGTCGCCCACCTTCTCATGGACAATGGCCAACTGGCAGTTGACGCCAAGCACCTTCTTGAGGTCAAACCCGGCCTTCAGTTCCTCGTCGGTGAACGGCTTGCCCCGTGCGCCTTCCAGCATGGCCCGCAGGCCGCTCTTCTTGTGCAGGCTGGCCGTGAACCGCTTGCTGATGCGACGGCGCTTCTCGCCCTTGTCGGTCTGCATCGTCTCGTGGGGCAGCTCCCACGTAATGTGCAGCTTGCGGGCTTTCTTGGTGCCGCCGCCAGGAATCACGGACTCCTGCGTGCCAAGGTCAATAATCTGGGTGAACACGGCTTGGGCAATGCCAGCCGGTATGGGATCAGCCGAGGCTGCCTTGTTTTCTTTGATAATCATGGGTTGAAAAGATGCAACTGGGTTGGGTCGGTGTCGTTGAGCCACGCTTTGGCGTGGCGTACAGCGTCTTCCTGTTCAAAGCAAGCGGGCTCTGGGAAGCGAGCAAGCAGCTCGTTCACCACTTCGCGCCCCTTGCGCAACTGCTCCTTAGAAGTCAGGTATTTCGACTTCAGGGCATTGGCTATCAGCATGTCTTCCATTTTGTGTATCTCTTTCGTTTAGTTGATCCAACTTGTGGATGATTTCCTTCAGCTCGTCAATGCTAAAAGCACACGTTACCTCCGGCATGTCCACGCACAGGCCCCACGGCCCATACTGGTAGCTGTAAAGGAAGGCGCCAGCCGGAAGGTCGTCGCTACTGCATGTGCGGGAAAGCCCGCTGCCCGCTGTTGGCTCCCACCTTATGTGGCGTGTGTGTGTTTCGGTAGGTTTCATCGGATGTATTTTAACGGGGCGGTCGCCATGTAGCGCCGCCCCGCATGTGTCACTTCTGGCGCAGCTCCCTTAGTGAGATCATGGCCGCAAGGTGGGGGTCGTCCGAGTGTCCGAAGTCGGCAACCATGATGGTGACGCGGCTTTCATTTTTGTGCCAAACCTCTCCTCCGCACACCAAAAAGTTAGCAGACGGGTTGCTGTTAATGTATGCCGCGAGAGCGGCGCGGGCGTTGTTGTTTGTGTTTTTCATCGTGCAATCATTGTCCCATATTTTTCTCCAAAATCAAATAGGGTGAACTACTCAATTTATGGCTCAAGCACCTTTCCCTCGTTCAACTCGTCCAGTCTGTCGGCAATGGCCCGCAGGTCAGCAGCGCGGAAGTTGTGGATTGATTCGTCCAGCAGGTCCACGTCACATGACCACTCGCCATTGTTGTAGCTGTGCAGGTAAATGCCTTCGGGCAGGTACGGCGACCGGACAAAACCGTGAAACGGCCCGCTTTTGTAGGGTAGTCCAAATTTCATTTGTTTATCATGTAGCGGACCACCAGGACCACCAGCCAGAACAGCGTCATAACAACGCTGCCCCACAGGAAGCCACGGATAAGCCCGGTTGTGTAGTAGTGGGTAAACGACGCATTGAGCACCGTGTCAATGTCGGCTTCCGCCGCTGTGCGGAAGAACTGGATGGCTTCACGGGGAGTCATGGCGCACCCCCTTGAGGTAGATGGACGTGCCCATTTTGCCATGCACCGTGCTGTTGGTTTCCCAAACAAGGCAGAAGTCCTTGTTGCCCTTGCGCAGCGAGTCCAGCGCGTTTGCCAGCATCCAGCCCTCGTGCTCCAAGTAGGGGTTGGTGAGCGGATAGCCGTAGCCGTTGGCCAAGGCAACTTCGAGTGATACGGGCTTCACGATTGCACCTCCTTGAGCCAATTAGCCTCCAGCCACTCGGCCAGCTCGGCCAGCGAGGGAAACTCGGGGCTAACGTCGCCCAGCCCGTATTTGACGCGATCATTGGCCCGATAGGCGTTCCACGTAATCGTGTTGTTCCCACTGCTATGGTTGTCAGCGTCCATTGAGAGCGCCGTGTAGCGCCCCGGATAAGCCTCCCGCAGGCTGCGGGCCAGCGTGTGTATGTCGATTTCTGTGGTCATCGTGTGTTTCTCCTGTGTGTTGTGTTCCTGTGCAAGATTAATCCAACTGCCCATCCTCCGCCAACTCCGCCATAAGCAGCAGCGCAATGACGCGGCTGTTGCGGTCTCTTATGGGCCACCAGTATTCCGTTGAGTCCCCCTTGCCCATAAAACGCCCAAGGTCTTCACTGGTTACGGTAAAACCGCTTGCAATGCGGATCGAAGCGCAGCAACCACGCCACCAAGCCTCGGCTACCAGTTTAGCCGCCTCCCGATACACCGCCGCCAGCCGCGCTTTTGTGCTACGTGTTGTGCTCATGGCTCAGGAGCAATAGGCAATCTGCTTGTAGGCCCCGGCTGTCCGCTTGGACTCAATAAAGGCAAACGCCACCGTTCCGCCGCCAGCGCCGGGAAACCCCTGCTTCCGATAGCCAAACATTGCGTTGGCCTCATTCTTGCCAAAGAGCCGCTCGGCAGCCCCGATCTTCTTAACGCATTCAAAAACCGTCAATGGATAGGTTTTGGTCTTCATGTTGTCTTTCGTGTTTTTGTGTTGTCTCTGTCGGTGCTAGGAAGGTAGCCCATTCCACTCCACTTGCACAGCTTTCTTTTTGTGCTGTGTTACAAAGCCTCGGCAACCACCAACTTATACCGTGTTTTTGTTTGCTGATGTTGAAAAACCCCACCCACATTTTCAACAAGCAAGCTTTTTCTTGCTTACCCATGCTTTTCTTGGGCTAATTGCCAAGTTCTATTGGTTTAGACCATTTTTTAGTCAAGTGCGGTTCAATTAGCTGCTATCTGTACCAGCGGCCCTTGTTTTATTGGCTACTGGCTGAACCGGGTTTCCGTTTACCAGAAGGTGGAAACGAATGACGAAGCACTATGCGTTTCGGCTTCGGGTTTCAGCGGGTCCATAGTTCACCCTTTAACGTAAGGATGAACTACTGAAGCACACTGCGCTTCGTCACTGGGAAGCTGGGTTGCCATTGCGGCCCCTCCGGCATGTCATTTCAAGGGGTTGTTCCGCGTTCACCGGCCCGTTAGGGCCACATATTCAAGGCACCTGGGTCTATTTCATCAAGGGTGCCACCGGTCACGTCGCACAGGGCTTGCACAGCGGGTTGTCAAGTGGGACGAGTTTTGGCCTTTTGCTGCTTATGGTCGGAGCGGCCCCCCGACGCTTGGGTTAAAAGGACCGGGTGCGTTCAACCTTTCGTTTCCATTCACTGAAAGACAGCTTGGCCTTGCGGTTAAGCGCCTCATTGTTTGCTGTCACCAACAGCCTTGCCATATGCCAGTCGCGATCCGCTTTAATAGCGTCCGCAGACTTGCGGCCCGTAATGTCTTCAACTCTTGGTACTGATGCCATAAAAAAAGAAAGCCAGCGAGGTTACGGGCTCGGCTGGCTCCGGGTTCTTCACCCGATCTAACTAAAAGTTGACCGCGTCCGTAACTACGCGAGCACAGAATATCACACTATTTCTTTGGTGCCGCAAGGGCCATTTTGCGCTTTCTTGCGCGCCCTTGGCGGACATACCCGCCATTCCTCAGCAAAGAGGCGGCTATACCCGCCCAAAAGCAAAAGGGCCGCCCCGCCTTGCGGCAGGATGGCCCGGAAATGGCGTTTGCTTGCGGTTTCTGACTGTCAGAGGGCAAGTATGGCATCAATCTCCCGGGGAGACAGTTCGCGCCCCGCCATCGCGTTTGCCCGGCGCAAGCAGTCTTCTGCATATTTGCGCTCAATGGCAATGGCTCCCTCGGTTAGTTCGCCGCTTGCGATAAGCTTCTGCGCGTGCAGAGCGTCTCGTAGTTGGTCCTCAATGGCAAACCGCGTCAATTCGCTGTTCGTGTAGTGCGTCTTTGCTTTCATGCTTAGTTTCTCCTTTGCGTTTCTGTGCCCCTTGCGTTCGTTTTAAGCCAATTTGACGGCCTGCCCCTAGTGCTGCTCCCCGCGTGCCTTGGCTATAGCTAGCTTAGCCTGTCCGCTGGCCTTCGCCATGAAGTCGAGCCAGACGTCCAAATCACCCCACTTCGCCTCATATGCGTCATTGAAGGCTTCCAGTGCGGCCAGCAACTCAGGCGCAGCGGCGATCAGGCGAGCATTGGCAATTGCGCCCTCTAGACTCTTTGCCGCAGCAAACTTGTGATTGCCCCACGCGTCTTCAGTTGAAACGCAAGTGCAAACCGGCGAACCCCAGTCTCCATTTGCTGTAACCAAACAACCATTTGTGCGCCACGGCCCCGGCGTGTGTGTGTGCTTTTCTTGTGTGTTCATGTGCGTGTCCTTAGTTAATGAATCCATCAACAGTTGCGTAAATAACCCAAATAACGCCCAGCACAAGCAAGGCGTGGAATACAGCCGAGGCAATGCGTTGTGTGGTGTTCATGACGAGGAAATAGCCGACGCGGCTTTCTTGCTGGCCCCGTGCGCAGGAAACCCGACGATAACCGTGCGATCGGCTCGAGAGCACAGTTTGCAACTTGCGCATGTTACTCCCTCGCGTTGCGTTGCCGGACAAATAACAACGCGCCGACCCGCTGGCGTTGTGGTATTTGCCGTTTGCTCCGACGGCAAAACGCATGCGACCGGACCCGCGCCAGTTGCCGCTAGTTCGTCCGCGTGCGATAACGAATTAGCGGACAGGTTAACCGTGAAACCTGCTGCATTGCTGTCACGAATCAACGCCAGGTTGCGCGCCGACCCGTGCTTGTGGGTATAGGTGAATCCGCGTTTCCCAGCATTGGCCATTATGAGGCCACCCAGCTCGCCCGCATCGATTTCCTCGCCAACTCCCGGCAAATCTCCGCTTTGATTGTGCCGCCATAATTGGCCATCTGGCAAGGCCCTAATGGCGTCTAAAAACGCATCCCAAGCCATGCCGCGCTTGCGCTGCGACACTGCAGACCAGTGCAAACCTAATGGCCCACCCTTTGCGTAACACCCCTTACTGCGCAAAGGACAAGACGGTGGACAGCTTGCCGCCTCCGTTGTGGAAACGGGAATGGGCCCCGTCTTTGCGTTGCCCGAAACAGGCGTAAGGTGAACCCACGTGCTTGAAGCAGCATTCATGTTTATTGTCTCCTATTGTGTGTTTCAGTTGCCGTATGCGGATTCAATCCGCTTGCCGCTGTGTTCGCAAATCAATTCCGTGTCTTCCCAATTCACATCGCACGCAACAACTCGCCAGCCGCCGGTGCAGTCGTTATCACGAACGGATGACGCAACAACGGCAAAATGCTTTCGCACCGTATCAAAGCTAAGCACGGCACCGTCCGCCGCAATAAAATAGAGCGGATATCCGCCAAGCCCCGTATAGGGCCCCGCCCGCAGCGTCGCCTTAAGGTCTTCCACCGTCTCAATATCCGCATGATTGAGCGAATAATTGGGGCGAAGCGGAAAATATGCCGCCCAATCTTTGCGCCTTGTGTCATAGAGTGCGCCATCTGTTGAGCTAACGAACATATGTTGAGGTAATTTATTCATATTCTTGTCTCCCATCGTGTGTTTCAGTTATTCAAGGGGAATAGCCTTCCAAATTCTTCGCTCTCGCTTCCTAGCGTTGCGCTTCCAGTTGGAACGCGAAACGGTTTTATGTTTGAACGGTCTCGCTCCATGGTCGGAGTCAAATCCGCCCTCGCACGACCACCCCTTGCAGGGATGCCGCATCGGCGCGGCGCTTGCGTCATGCGCAGATGTTATGTTCGCCATGGTCGATGACTCCTACCTGCTGAAATCGTAGGCAAA
>Ga0222715_10004544_pt1 | contig 11993 bp, 18 predicted proteins | sample C33_9DmetaG_FD_165056 | JGI IMG/M metagenome (GOLD analysis project Ga0222715, IMG submission 165056) | Estuarine water microbial communities from San Francisco Bay, California, United States - C33_9D | ecosystem: Environmental > Aquatic > Marine > Unclassified | place: USA: California...
TAGCAAGTAGTAATAAAGTTGATATTAATACAAAGTTTTGTATTCCTTCTAAAAATACACCTTCAAATAGTACTATATTAGAATTTCTAGGAATACCAATCATTTCATTTGTATCGTGCATCATGAAACAAAGATTATTTCTTTTTTGGAATGGCATTAGTCTCATATTATGTTGCAATAGCATTTTATAGTATTTAATTATTTATTTTTTTATATAAAAATTGATTGAATATTAGTTATATAAAATTTGTATAATAATGGAGCTAGATAATTCTCATATAGTACTATTGGATTATCTTTATAGGTATGAACCTATCAATGATGAAATTGAAGAAAAATATTGGCGACTTAAAAATGATATTTTTAGTATGTGTTTTCTTACCGACAAGCCAATGGAAAATTATCAATTAAAAAAACTTGAAAAACGCATATTGGAGTTTTATCTTTTATTTAAAAATATTGATTATAAAGCTATTATGAAACATCGTAATCCAAATATGTTTATTAACTATTTGTCTCATATCAAAGAAAAACTTATAACCTAAAACCTAATAAGAGCGAGGGTGGCGCGGCTAACACGAGTAATACTTAAAGGTTTAGTAATAATTATGTATAAAAATTGATGTGATTTTTATATTTATAATGGTATATGGCTTGTATCAATGATTTAAACAGTGATTTGCTAAATATTATACTTGATTATGTTTGTGATGATATTGAAGTAGCTTTGGAAAAATTAGAAACGCGCATTAAAAAACTAAGATTATTGATATTACCATTATCAATTGATAATTATAATATTTATTATAATAATGCATATTACTATATTGATAAATATCTATTTGATAGAATTGAGGAAGACATTGTTGTAATTAATGATGGCATGCACTTTCAAAGTGGATTTGCACACTTACCAATATATCGCAGTAGTGTATTAAAAAACCCAACTTATTTTGAAATATTAGTAGAAACTAATAAATCTCTTGTTATTACAGGTGATTTTGATCACAATGTATTATATGGATTAATTAAAATATCTAGTAGAAATCTCAATAAATATTATGGGATAAATCCCATTAAAGGTGTTTCTTATTACTGTCTTGATATGTGTCCTTAAATGTAAAAAAATTGATTTTGTATTGTTTAATATAATGTGATATCAAACATGGAAGATACCATTGCAATCATTGAATCTTATGGAGATTTTATTGAACAATTTATATATTTTATTGTGGGCGTTTATATAATTCTAATTGCTTGTTCATATATATTTGTATTATTCTTTCATGTTGGGTTTGATAGATACAATTTTACATATTAAAATAAAAATTAATTTTTGCGCCTATTATTTATTTAATAGGCCTGAAAGATGGTCTCTAAAAAAAGACTATTTGAGTATAATCTGCAAAAGGGAGTTATACAATATACTAATTAGAAGGCAATCTGCCAAGAACCCGAAAGGGGGAATCGCTGTTAGTATATGGTACCTAAGTAGCTATTATATGATTTAGTTTTTTACTTTTGAGTACCATTTTTTGGAAAAATTGATTACATTTTATTTTTATTTGTAAAACATCACAATGGCAAGCATTGAACGTTCTTTGTATTCTTTGAAAAAGAAGTTTTTGGAGGAAATAATCATCAACTATGCCAAGGAGTATTCCAATAAAAAAATAAGGCTTTATGGTAAAAATAAACCTGACCTCGTGAATATTATTATTAGATATAATATTGAGGTAGATTGCAAGAAATATCTGCCTAATCTATTGCTTGAAGGGGTAGGCAATCGCTATGTATCTTCTGATGATGATATTGAACGGCAGTTTGCAGCTATCACAAGCAGGATTACTGTGTGATGAGGTGGTACCGGGAATGATTTGTCCCGAAAATGGGAAAAAATGACTGGTTACGGGTTTGTTTTTCCAGTATGGCTAATACCATGAGCTACTTTGACCTTGTTGGCGACGACTGTATGGAGCGGATTATGGAGACATCGGCTGACCAGCTGAAAGAGAGCATTGACCGTGCTGTCAAGAAGCTGAGGCATTATGCGAGGGTGCGGTACAAAGAGGAGAGTGAGGTAAGCAAGGGCGCTTTCAGTATGAATCGCTTGAAGCTAGCGGTCGCGCGCCAGGTGTTGAAGACTGCCTAATTTGTGTGTCGGGTGTATGTTATATATTTTTTATATTTACTAAAAGGACATAGAGAATTAATGGGTTATTATTATTATGACTATATCAAGAGATAAAGCCTTGAAGTTTTTAAAAGAAGCTGATTTTAAAGCTAAGTTATTTTCAAAAGATGAAAAACGTAAGGTAGGTGCTATAATATTAGAAAATGATAGCTTAATACAGCTTAGTTGTGGCTATAATGGGTTGCCAAGAAGGTTAAAAGAAACTAAAAAAAGGTGGTTAAAGAAAAACAAGGATTTATATGTAATACATGCTGAAACAAATGCTATTGTTCAAGCAGCTAGAACTAACAGCAATATTAATAATAGTATTATGATATGTAATCGTTTTCCTTGCCATAACTGTTGTTTGAATATAATACAAGCTGGTATAAAGTTACTTGTTACAATAGAACCTGATTGGGATAATCTAAGCGATAGATGGAAACAATCATTTTATGCATCTAAGGAAATGTTAGATGAGTTAAAAATAAGTATTATGTTTTTTAAAGAAAGTGATTTAATTCAATAGATTTATTTTTTTGTCGCTTATTATTGCGCATATAATATAATGATAGTTTTTTTTATCACGTGTCGATGGTACTGTATTAAAAATACGTCAACATCCGACGTCTTTATATCTACTTTATTGCTGTTGCTATCATTTCCTATGCGGCCGGATTGTACAAAAATGCCTTTTATTTTGTAGGAGTTTGATGCTCAGTCTTTCAGATTTTAGAGGCATTACTATATTACTATCTAATAATAAATAAAAATAAACTTAAACTGCTACTCCGGGTTGTGGATATTGATTATATGCTGATTGTGGAGGATACATCACAGGTGGTACACGTTCTCCTACTTTTGTCGCAGGCATATAATATGGCATTGTAGGATACATATATTGTTGTCCCATTTGATTTGTATGATGTGTATGTGGCTGCATACCAACATTAAGTGCAATTGTCCCAGCTGTATTCAAATAATTTTGATAATATTGTTGTTGTTCTACATTAGGATTTGGCATTGATTGTGTTTCCCCACTTCCTGATGACATTGAAGCCTTATCATTTACTTCACTCGGTTGCCTAACATCTTCTTCCATGCCTGTTGTTGGAGTAACATGTGGTGCTTCAATATTATTATATACTGGCTTAATATGATAAGATGGCCATGTTGAACCTGTTGTAAAAAATGGCGTTAGAATAAGGTCGGGGACCTTGCGGAAACTCTGTTGGAATTGGCTGAACATTATAATAGTAATATTATTAATGTAATATATGTTTATATGGGTTTCAATATAGTAGTGGCACTATGTTAATATCATATTTAGATAATTTATAAATAGTTCTTTATTGCCTTTGTACATTTGCGTGGGAATAACACGTTCGGTCCATAGATTAATTTTATCTATTAGCTTTTCCATATTTACCATCGCTTGAAAATATAAATTTATCTTTTGGTAGGTTGTGCAATTTCACAATATTTTGGGAATACAGACAATGGTGGTGATGTATTTTTATATGTATCTATCCAACAAAAATATTCTAATGAAAATATATTTATATTATCAGCTTTTGGATATAGATTACTCATTTACAGTTTTAAAGATATAATTCTTTATATATTTACTAATTTAAAAATGAGTACATAATTTTATTTTTCTTAGAGATTTTATAAACTTTATAATTTTTTATAGATTTTCAAAATTATGTACTCAAATTTAATTCCTTACTCATTTTAAAAATTGATTTATATATATTATAATAATGTAACTATAAATATGTCAGTTGATATTGAGAACATCTGTGGTAACAACACGCGTCATTCTAATAACCACAAGCAAAGATTTTATACTGATAAAGAATATGATATTGTATCTTCTGAGATCTTACAGCAGATACCTGGTTTGAAAACTCCTGATGATATCAATAAGTTTCAAAAGTATATTCAGCGTACACATAAAATTAGTTTATCCAAAGCAAATCTAATCTATTTCTATAACAGTCTTGGTATTGATAACTTACCTTTTAAAAAGCTAATTACCAAGAAAAAATCTAAATCTAATTCTGGTGTGATTGTTGTTACTGTTTTAACATCTGGGAAACCTGAATATATTGATGATGATGGCAATAAAGTTGTTGGGAAGTTTAGCTGTCTTCATAACTGTGCTTATTGTCCTAACGAAAAGGCACATGAAGGTAATAACTGGGTAGACCAACCAAGATCTTATTTATATAGTGAACCAGCTGTTTTGCGTGCTAATGAAAACAATTTTGACCCTATTCTTCAATTTAATGCTAGGATAAATGCTCTTATAAACATGGGACATGTTGTTGATAAATTAGAAATAATAGTTCTAGGTGGTACCTGGTCTAATTATCACAAAAATTACAAAGATTACTTTATTACAGCTATTTATTATGCAGCAAATACATATTATGAAAAACGCGAAATGTTATCATTAGAAGAAGAAATAGCAATTAATGAAAAAGCAAAGATACATATTATTGGTTTAACATTGGAAACACGTCCTGATACCATTACATTAGATGAAATCTGCGAGTTTAGAAGATACAATTGTACTCGTGTTCAAATAGGTGTTCAGCATACCAACAATGATGTTTTAAAGAAAATTAAAAGAGGACATTCTATTGAAAAAGCGCATGACGCTATTAAACTATTGAAAGATAATGGATACAAAGTTGATATTCATTTGATGCCCAATCTACCTGGTAGTTCGTATGAATTAGATAAGGAAATGTTTGAGACATCTTTGTATGATCAAAGAATACAAGTAGATCAATACAAGATATATCCCACTGCTATTGTTCCATGGACGCAAATAAAAGAGTGGTATGAAAATGGTGATTATGTTCCATATAATGATTTACTATTATACGAGCTAATAAAGGATTTCAAGAAAAAAGTTCAAAAATGGAAGCGTCTTAACAGAATTATCAGGGATATTCCTTCAACCTATATTTCAGGAGGATATAAACATGAATATGTTAACATGCGTCAACTTTTACAAGATGATATGCGTAAAAATAACTGGGGATGCAATTGCATTCGCTGTCGTGAAATTAAAGATACAAATGTAAAACCAGATGATATACATCTAGATATTGTAACATATCCCGCAAGTGATGGATCAGAATACTTTATTTCATATGAAACAGATAAACATCTAATTGGTTTTATTAGACTTAGATTAGCTAATAATGCAGATAAAAATAATCAATTAGCAGTTTTACATGATTCTGCTCTTATACGCGAATTGCACGTTTATTCAAATCTAAGTGATGTCGGGAATAACTTAGAGACTTCTTATCAACACAAGGGTTATGGTAAGATTTTAGTGGCGGAAGCGGAAAAAATAGCTAAGAATATGGGATATCCAAAAATAGCTATTATTAGCGGTACTGGTGTAAGGAATTATTACAGAAAGCTTGGATATAACCTCATTGATACATACATGGTAAAAACGTTCTGAAAACCACAAAAATTGACTTTACAACCCATTTATTTTTATTCTCATCCATTAATATGGAAATTGATAGCTATCCCGAATTCACCATCACTGATATGCTCGCTATAATTCGCAATACATGCGAGCTATACATGAAGTATGGAGCCCGTAGCAGCAAAAAAGTTGATTATTTTCACGAAGAAATCATCAAACAGTTGAGAACAATCTTTACTGATGAACGCTACATAGTAGCACAGGAATACGATGTACCGTCTCTCAATCCATCCGGTAAGAAGAAATGTGACATCGTTGTACTACGCGATAACATTCCAGTAATCGTATTACCTGTTAAAATCATTATGACTAACTACAAGCAAAACAAAAACAACTACTTTGAAAATCAAATAGGAGAAGTTACAGGTATCAAGCTTGCTAATCCTACCATCAATGTGATTCCCTTAAATATCTATATGTCTAAAACACCTTATCTCAATACAAACAAAGTAATTACAAAGTTCGAATCAATCACATATAGTGACATTGCTATCTACGAGAAATATAAGGAGCATAGGCTATTTAGCGATGTTATCAACTATATCATAGATGTAGAACATGAGAATGTAGTAAACGAGACATATCAAAAAATACCAAAATTAATTGGCTTTAACAATGCGACAGGGTATGTGTCTCTGCGTGCGATTATGGAACGCCTCAATGTGTAGATTGTTGCGACACAAGACTAGTCAATAACTATCTCATTAAGAACTCTACTACTGACATTTATCCATCCACCTGAACGTTTCTGTGAATTCTGTGTTATATATTCTATATTTTTTATAATGACATCTTTGATATAATTTAAATCACAGCAATTATTTGGTTCTATACAAAGACACCCACAATGCAATATATCTTTATTTTTTGTTATAGTGAAGTTTTTAGGATCCAGGAAGCAAGGTATATATAAGCATTCTTTATTAGATTTTTTTATAGATTGGGTACGTCCGTATGCATACCAACTTGCATATACTTTATTACCCTTATCGCGTTTACTTAATTCTTCTTTATTTTCTAATAAATATTCATATGTTAGTGGATTTTCGTTTTTAAACTCATTTTCATTTATTATTTTAGCATTATTATATGGATATATAATGTATTTTTCTTGTGTACCATTTGTTATAAGAGACCAACAAGGTTCTTCATTGAGTTTATTTTGATGTATATAAATTTTATCTCTTAAAGTAGCGATACCATTCTTAATCTTGCATATATCTTGTAGTTTTTTAGTATTTTTAGAAGAAGCGCCAATATTATTAAATAATGAATATGTTTTAACTACATCATTGTAATTATAAGTTATATCGTTATATTTTAATGTATCTTTATGTTTTTTTGTAAATACAGTTATACAACAATATACAGATATCCCTTTGAATACTTTCGCATCATTATAATCTATTATTTCTTCAATATATCTATTTCCGAACAAGAGTTTCCGCAAGTTTAATGCTGACTTATTATAAAGATATGAGTTTGGTGTTATTGCTACCATTCTACCATTATCACTAAGTAATTGAAGGCATTTCAATATAAAAGCATAATATATATCTACGAGCCCTGTTTTGAGTGTTATGAAGTTTGATTTAAGAAATGCCCTATATTCTGTTGATAAATCTTGAACTTTAATATATGGTGGGTTCATGATAATATTGTCATATTTTTTTATTATTGGTACTCTAAGAAAATCATCATTTATTTTAGATATGTTATTGGAATCAATAGTAATATCAAGATATTCTTTTTTCAGCTCATATAAATCTATACTGCTATATTTTGATAAATCTAGATATTTAAGTAGATTCCCAGAGCCCACAGATGGTTCTAATAAAGTCCCTGAATTATTTATTTTTTGTGACATAATTAAACTTATGTTATCGGGTGTAAATATATCGCATTTAGTAAACTTTATTATATCATTCATAATAGTAAATAAAAATAAATTATATTTATATAGTCATTTTTTTTATTCATTTTCAGCTTCTCTTAGTAATTTATCACATACATCTACTTCTTGCATTATTATTTCATGATATCGTTTAATATCATTTAGTATTTTTCTAAAAAGTTCTGAAAAGTTCAATATATGTTGTTTAAGAAATAATATTAATGTTTTTGCCATATCTTTAAAACTTTGTTTAGTTACCATATCTGCTGATACTTTATCATCTTCAATATCATTCTTTGAATTTGCTAATATTAATAGTATATCAGTATATTTTAGCATTTTGTCTATAAGTATTTTTCTCATTTTTTGAAATTTACTTTTAGTCTTTGTTATATTATTTCTTTTTTCTGAGATACTTTCTTCATCACCACCAGTCTGTCCAGTAGTCATCATTCCGGGCATTAATATTTTTTGCTTAGTTTTTAGTAATTCACTTAATTCTTCTTCTAATGTTTTAATTTCTGTATCTATATATTCATCAATACTTTTTTTGAAGTCGCCTTTAATACCTAACTTTATATCTTTGTCTATTTTAATTTTAAGAATGGTTTTAATTTCGTCATCTTCCTTTTTGGCTTTTTTTAATTTTTTATATTCCTCATAAGAAACATTACCATTTACAGTTTCTTCACTAAATTCATCATTTTCACTACCTTTTAAATTTTGTAAAAAGCGATTTCTTAAAAAATCAACATATATATTATAAAGTGCTGGATCCATTTTATCATCACCATCAGACTGTCTTTTATTTTTAAGTTCTTCAATTGCAAGGTCTTTATATATAGTTTCTCTTAACAATTCGTTAAAAAATATTGTAAGCGACTTTATATATGATTTATCTTTTACTTTAAATTCTGATTCTAGTGTAGGTCCTAGTTTATTCCACCAATATATAGTTTGCTGCATTTCAACTAATTTAGTTTCTTTTACCTCTAAACTTTCTTTAAATTCTTTTATTATTCCTTGTTTTACTTTTAAAAATGTAGCAAGTGACATATCATCATATTCTCCATTGTCCTTTTCTTCTTCTTCGCCATCTTCGTTTTTATTCTCTTTCAATAACTGATATGTTTCATCAAAATTATTTAATTTACTGCTATAATCTGTTCTAATTTTACTACTATAATCGCTAAGTCTATCTAATAATATATTTATTTTTTGGCTATATAAAAGTTCTTCTCTTCTATCATCTTCAACAAATGTTAACATATGCATTAATTCTTCTATTTCAATTCTCATATCACTTACATCATAGTATTTGGATATTATATCAATAAAATAATTAACAAATATTTTTTCAAATATAAATTTTTTCATATTTGATATTAATATTCTAATTTGTGTTGAGTTTAGCTCCCCTTCATCATCATGTTTATATGTATCAATTAATACATCTATTCTATTATTATATTTTGTTAAGAATTTAAGAGATTTTTTTATACTATCTATAATATCCTTATCAAATACTTTTTTATAATATTTGATAATTTCTTCAAATAACAATATTTTATTTTTTAAAATTCTTTTATCATCAACAAAATTTCTAATCGCATTTTGTAATTTTTCTTTTTCTTCCTCTGCTTCTTTGCTGTCTGGGTCACCTCCACCATCATCACCATCATCACCATCAGCACCACCTATAAATTTTAATTGTCTACTAGTTATTTTATAATATTTATTTTCATATCTATAATAATAATTATTTCTTTTTTCATATACTGTTCTGAATTTATTTTTAATATAAATCTTTTTAATTGTATTTTTCATTATATTAAAAATATATAAAACTTTAACTACTATATAGTAATAATAAAAAAGACGCAAAGTTTTAATATGGAAAAAGAAAATGTTTCTTCTGATACACAAGATGTTTCTAAAAAATCTGCTAAGAAGATTAGTGGTAATAAATTATTTGAAGAGTTTAATAAATTATGTTCTCATGAAGAAGAATATACTTTAGATGAATTAAAGAAACATTTATCAACTGCTTACAAACAAGCTGGTAAAAAGGTTACTGTAAAACGCGAGCCATCTGCTTATAATAAATTTATGAAAGAAGAAATTACTAAATTGCGTCAAGAAAATCCTAATAAAGAGTACAAGGAATTAATGAAACTTGTTGCGGAAAAATGGAATGCAAATAAAAAAGCTTCACAATAATTTTAATTATTTTTGTATTATAGAATTAATGAATATTTATATTAAATATTTAGTTGCTGCTATTTTACTTTCATTTATGGATTTTATATGGATATCATCAAACTTCAAGATGTACAACAAAACCGTAAAAGATATTCAAGGTTTTGAGCCAAAAATAAATATTAAATATGCTATTATAGCTTATGCTTTTATGATATTATCTTTATTTTATGTCGCAATACCATTTACAATGAATTATATTAACAAAAATGATGAGCCTGGTGATAAATTATATAAATCTGTTTTATATGGAGGGAGTGTAGGATTAAGTATATATGGTATATATAATTTTACGTGCATGAGCTTCTTTAAAAAATACCCATTAACAACAGCTATAATTGATACTGTATGGGGAACATTTTTATATTCGTTTGTAGTATTTGTATTTTTTATGCTTTAAGAAAATAAATATATTAATAAGAATAATATCAATGCTGATAATAATATTATGAGTAATGATATTAAAGCACTACCTCCAAGTAAAAATGGTGCTATAAATAAACCTAGGTATATATTTACTACAAACGCTATTATAATAAATATATATATAGGCATACCCTTTGTATCAGCTTTATTTTTAAAATCTTGAAGTTTACCAATATCCAATTTATCAATACCAATATAATCAAGTGGATTATCTAAATTATTCATTAAGCTTATATTATATAACTGTGAATCTTTATCATGGTCATTTAATAATGTATCTAATTGACTACATTTATCAATATCTTCACTTGAAACTCCATCTAAATCTTTATCTGTTATTTTTTTATCAGTAAAGTTCTTTAAATCAGAACATTTATCAAAATGTTCTAATAACATTATATTATTTATATTCTATTATATTATAACTATTTTTTAATAATTCTTAGTATGTAAAAATATGCCATTTGATAAATCAGTATATAGTCTTATATATTATTCCTTTATAAAATATACTATACCCATGTGTTTTTATTGCAGATTTAATAATACTTATATTAGATTTATTTGTATTATCTAACATTATAATTGTTTTAATGCTATCTGTGGGATTAGTAATAGCTACCGCTAACATTCCCGAAAAAGTTGCTATTATACAATTTTCTAAAATTATATTGAATGTTGTTTTGTATATAATTATTTTTTATAGTATCTATCGGATATAGTTTGAATACTGTTATACCTCTTGCAATCCCACCTGATAATAAGTAAATTAAATCATTATTTATTAATTTAATATACTATCTTTATTAACCTATAATTTCTTATATTATAATATAATAGAGATAGTTCATAATATATTTATGGCAAATACATATGAAACAATAATTATTATCTTAGCGCTATCAATAAACACTGGTATTATATTATGGTTTATAACATATTATCGCGATATGGATTTTGGCGGAAATCCTACGCTTCTTAACATAAACTATAATAAAAATAAAATGGAAAATACAAGTATTGACGGGGGTAAATGTACCACAACATGCGATTCGTTAGATCCTGTTAGTGATCCCAGATACAATATGCAGCAAATAATAAAGCAATCTATATTATTGGAAGAACATTTAACCAATAAAAATAAAAGATGTCGTGATTGTATCACTAAGCACTTTTTACATATAATTGGCTTATCAGAAGAAGCTGAAATGTTAGCTACAAATAAAATAGAAGATTATCCATTGGTAAATGAATCAGTTAATTTATACAATGAATTATTTAAAATATGGGTTAAAAATAAAAACATGAATGGTAAGGATGAAAGCTACATATTATACTGTACAAATAAATTAAGAGATCATAGAAAACAGCTTATTGTATTATACTTTTTTAATGAAAAGTATAAAATATAAGAAAAAAATAGAGCTATATTATTTTATTGATTTACAATAATTATCATTAGACATATAGTATATCCAATAAAATGGTCCAAATAACCAGGCTATAATTATACCAATTATTTTATCTGTATTTGAACCACTGTATCCAAAGCAAATAAGTGAATAAATAAATGCTAATAATGATGCTATAAATATTCCTAAAATTAACAAAAAAAATAATATCGCTATCATTCTTTATTATAATGTAATATTATTTTTTATAAGGAATATTATTATTATCACACATATGTGTTACTACTTGTTTAATATCATTTATTG
>Ga0222715_10004546_pt1 | contig 11992 bp, 13 predicted proteins | sample C33_9DmetaG_FD_165056 | JGI IMG/M metagenome (GOLD analysis project Ga0222715, IMG submission 165056) | Estuarine water microbial communities from San Francisco Bay, California, United States - C33_9D | ecosystem: Environmental > Aquatic > Marine > Unclassified | place: USA: California...
TACAGCTAATACATCCATCTTTGCAATCGATGGTAACAACGGTAGATTATTTGAGGTGAGTGATGATCTAAGTGATTCTTTATTCAGTGTTAACACAATAGCCGGTCTACCGGTCGTGGAAGTCTTCGCTGATAATAGAGTGACTATGGGTGCTTTTAATCAGAATGACTTTGTGATATCTGGTTCAAAGATCGGTATTGGTACCAGTGCTCCTGTTTCTCTCTTAACGTTAGAAGGTACTGTAGGCGGGGATCCAATGTTAAGATTAAAAAGCACAGGTACTACCACTTCAGAAGATGCTTACATGGCATTTAATAGAGATAACACAAATACTCAAGGGTATACTATAGGATTAGATTCAGGTGATAATTCCTTTAAAATTTCTGAAGATGGCGACAGTATCACAGGAAACAATAGGGTAACAATATTAACAGGAGGTAATGTAGGTATTGGTACTACTTCACCGCAGAGGTTATTTGACGTAAACGGAGACGTTAGAGTTAAGAGAAACATTTACGGTGCCGATGGTAATTATATTGGATTCTTTGTTGACGGCGGCAGCGCCATTCCAATCAAAGCAAGATCATTAGCATTAACAACCAACTTTGCAAACAATGCACCTACAAACGGACTATACGTACAGGGAGACGTAGGTATAGGAACAACCACACCACAACTCAAGCTCCATATCAGCGGATCTACCGGAGCTGATTCAGGTATCAGACAATCTAGAGCAGGTGTTACAATCTGGGATCAACAGATCGACTCCTCAGGAAGATTGATCTGGAGTCATTACGCATCAGAAGGCGGTAGTGCTAATCAGCTATTCACCTTAGATGATAGTGACAGAGTTGGTATAGGTACAACAAGTCCATCTTATAAATTAGATGTATCAGGCAGCATAAATCACGCTGGAGCAAGTTATATAGTACCAGCAACAACTAGCGGAGCTTCTGGAGCAACTACAGTATTAACTGGTACTACTTTTGATAATGCAACTTTAATCAAAGCCTCTCACGACGGCGTTTCAACAGGAAACTACACTCTAGAACTTCCAGCAGCATCCTCATCAACAAACAGAACAATACGAATAATCTCAGATAGCAGTACTGATGCAAATCATAACGTAGTAATAGTGCCAACATCAGGAGATACACTAGACGGTGGAACATCTGGATTTACAATCAATCGAAATTATGAAGGACTAATGGTTTGGAGTGATGGAACAGAATGGTTTGTGATCCAATCTAAAAACGTATAAGTTATGTCATTACATCACAACCCTAGAATAGTAACAGATGGTCTGGTATTTGCATTAGATGCTGGTGATATAAACTCATACACATCAGGTTCTTCAACTTGGAATGATATAGTCAACGGTAATAATGGAACGTTGATTAACGTACCTACATACGAATCCGGTAAAAAAGGGTACATTACTTTCGACGGTACTAATCAACAGGTAGATTTTGCTTCAAACGATACAAATTTATCGGTCGGAACCTCTGATTTTACTTTTGAGATGTTAGTTAGAAGAAATACCACTAACACTAATATGGGGGTATGGGTGGGACACCCTTACGCAAACACCAGTATAGCAGGAGCAGTATGGTGGTTTGGAGGCGGAGGAGGATTATCCCTACACGTATACCCCGGAAACGGAACATCTTTCGGTAGAATGCAAGTAGGAGGAGCTGATGATACTGAATGGCACCATTGGGCTGCTACCTGTAAAAGAGGTTCGAATATAATTGGAGATCAAGATGTTTATAGAGATGGAGTAATTCAATCTAGAAACAATAGTTCACTTATACAATCCGGTTGGGATTTAACATCCACAAACACACCAGGAATAGGAGACTGGGGATTTGGAGATTTTAACGGAGACCTAGCGATATTCAGAATATACAGAAAGCATTTCACAGCCGAAGAAGTATTACAGAACTATAACGCAACAAAAACCCGATTCGGATTATAATATGCCAACTAAAGTAGGACCAGATATAACAGACAACGGACTCCTCTTACATTTAGACGCAGGAGCGCCAGCATCCTATACATCAGGATCAACAACGTGGTATGATTTATCTGGTAATTCTAATCATGCAACTTTGTATAATGTACCAAGCTACAACCCAGGTAATAGAAAAGGAGCTTTTGAATTTGACGGAACATACGAGTACTTTAATTTTCCTGAAATCACCTTCACAAATCAGGCTTTTACATTAGAGTTCTGGGGAAGTATTGTAAACTTTGACAGTAGGAGGACTATTTTTATTGGAGATTTCCCTGGTGAATTAACTGGTAATTATGTATTCTTTACTGCCCTCAAAGAAGATGGAGTAACAAATTACCGTAATTTTGGTTCAGGTGGCTGGCCGTACAAAGTACCGACCGGAGAACCTTTTATGTGGACATTTGTACATTACTCAGATAGAACCTCAACCTTTGCAGTAAACGCAAATTTCAACCCACTTGACAACGATAATTTATCAGCTCCAACAGATATAGTTTTTAAGTTTAACGGCTTTGGACGTGTATCAAGTAGGCCTTATTATGGAGATTTATATAGTGCTAAAATATACAACCGAGCACTCACAGCTGAAGAAGTACAGCAAAATTTTAACGCTCAAAAGAGTAGATTTGATATTTAGTAAGTTATGGCAGTAAGACACGGATACGGAAAGATAGCAACAGATGGTCTAAAAGTAGCTTTTGATGCATTTGAATCACTAAGTGCTACATCAGGATCTACTACAGTGAAGAATTTAGCTGGAAGCGAAGACAGTGTCCTTCAAAACGGAACCTACTTTTCACCTGAAGATAAGGCATTTATATTTGACGGTACCAATGATTATGCTACTCAGACCTATGACATGTCTGGATTATCTGAATTTTCATTAGAGTTTTGGGCCAAGTCATACGAAACAGGTAGTGTAGAAGAGAATTACCTTCATGCTTTAGCCGGTACAAATGGCGGAGGTTCATATGTTAGGATCAATCAGCAAAAAGTGGGATATGAAAGAATTAATATACTATTCTATGTAAATGGGAACGAAAGTAATGCATTTGGACAGGCTATAGTAAACTACGATACCTACGATCCTTTTGGGTACAATCATTACTTAGTCACGATTAAAGATAATGATTATCAGAGGATATACTTCAACGGCGAACTAAAAATCAATACCAGTATAGGATCAGTACTAACCACCGGACTAAGCACATGGTACCAGAGATGGGGAAATTACGCCGGTTCATATAAATGGAACGGAGAAATAGCGGTAGCAAAGATCTACAATAAAGCTCTCACACAAAAAGAGGTACTTCAGAATTTTAATCATTATAGAGGTAGATTCGGAATTTAACTATTTATATAAAAACAAACAATTATGGCAACAACTTACACTTGGGACTGCACCGTAGTAGACACCTACCCTTCCCATACAGACGATAATTCAGTTACTCAATCAGACGTAGTGTACAACGTACATTGGAGAATAACGGGGGATGACGGAACAAACAATGCAACTAACATTGGTACTCAAACCTTAGAGGTATCTGATTTATCTAGCTTTACAAGCTTTGATTCTATCACTCACAGTGATATGGTAGCTTGGACTAAAGCAGCACTAGGTACTGAAAGAGTATCAGAATTAGAAAGCAGCCTAGATGTAAGACTAGCAGAGCTAGCTAACCCTACTTCAGTTACAAGATTAATCCCAATAGAATAATCACAATGGCAACAAAGTATAGAGTTTATAAGCAGTTGATTCCTGCCCCTCTTAATGAATCAGACCCAGTATGGGCTAAGAGGCAGGTATGGGTAGCAAAACTCAACAGTCAAGATACTGTAGACGAGTACGGTACTCAAGCAGAGGCTGATACGAAGGCAGCAGAATTAACAGCAGCAGATCCTACAGGAAGGGTTTACGAAGTACGAACAGTAGAAATCACAGAATAGCAGTTATATTATGAGCAGATTTCCTAACAGAAGATGGTCGATTATTTCCGCCGACGATGTAGTAAACATTGATTTCTCTCAAGTCTTAGAATCTTCAGCAGACTCTCTACGTTACAATATAGCAGGCACAGAGACTTTCGTGAAGTACGAAGGCAGTAAACCTAGCAGTATACCAGCTGATGCTGTAGAGTACACCCATTCTGAAATCTTAGCACTATTAGCTACGGAAGCATGGACTGAAATTATTGATGAAGAATAAGGTACTCACCCTACGTAGACTATTTAGAGAGTATTGATACAACTAGCCGCTAGGCAGCTATTTATAATAAACCCTCTAAATGGCCGAAAGATTTCCAAGCTTAAAGAACCTAACTCAGAGAGAGGCCTCGATTATCGATGGACCTCTTTTCCTGTTACAGGATATCATTCCTGCTGGTTCTGCTACAGCACAGGTACTGGTCATGGACAGCAGCGGAAGGGTAGGTACGGCACCTAGATCTGATTTTTCAGGAGGAGGAGCATCAGAAACAGGATCTGTAGATCTTACCTTAATCACTGATGGAGGAAACTTAGTAAGAACACTACCTGACGAAACATTAGCAATACTAGGAGGCAGCAATATAACAACAGGAACCTCGGGAACTAATTCGCTAATTATCTTAGATGACAACATCTCACTGACTACTATTCAGCTACAGCAAAGTGTAGCTACTGATGAAGCATTAGTAATTAAAAATACTTCTGGAGAAACTCAGTTAAAGATTAATCAAAATGGCGTACTTCAGTTATCCCCAAAATCTACTGCACCCACAGCCGTTAACGGAGGACTATACTACCAAAGCGGAAGCGGTGTAGAAGAAGCATTTTTTATCGGGGTATCAACTGAAAGTGGAGGTGCACCCACACCGTAGTTTTATTTTAAAAAACACTATTTATATATATTAAAACAATAAAAAGAGATTATGGCAGAGTGGAAAAAAGTACTCGTCTCGGGTTCAAATATCGAGGTTAATCAAATCACTGGTTCTGGAGATGCAGATATACAAGGAACCTTATCTATTGAAGGTATAGCAGATGTATCAGCATCTATTGCCGCCGCACAATCAAGAACAACTGCAGATGTAACTGCAAATATCGCCGCAGGTGCTATAGATATCGGGGATACAGTAACAACTGGAACTACGTTACAAGATCTAGTAGAGCAATTATTGGTAACAACATATAATCCAACATTTAGCAATCCAACCTTTAGTTTATCGGATAATGTTAGTAATTTCCAAATTGTAGGTGATACAATTAATACAACACTTACATTTAATTTTAATAGAGGGAGTATTGTCGGAGACAGGGTAAGCGGAGTAAACGGAACATGGGATGCCACCGCAATTCAAGACAATAGAGCAGGAGCAGCTACTAACTATACAATTAATAGTACTAACAACGGAACAAGCAATTCGTTAACAGTAACTGGACATACTGTAACGTTAGGTACTAATTCCTTTAGTGGACAAGTAACTTTCGCAAACGGCCCGCAACCATTAGACAGTAATGGAGATAACTACGACTCACCATATACAGGCGCCACCACCACTAGAAGCGTTTCATTTGAAGGTGTCTACCCTATTATTTTAGGGACTTCTGGTGGAGGTGAGACTAATAGGAGTCTTGTAAGCCATGGTGCAAATAATATCGAATGTGAACAAAATTATTCAGAAACCGCATCACTACGACACAGAATACTGATACCAGACGCTATGATTGCTAGCCAAACAGTGACAATGCAACAATTTAATACGAGCAATAACACATGGGGAAACCTAGCAAGCAGCGAATTCACAGTAACATCAGTAACCAGGACGATTGAAGGTAGTTCGGTAAATTACAAACTATACACAAAAGCATCTCCTCCCGGCGGAGTCGCCGATTACAGAATTGTGTTTAGTTAATTATAAAAAGAATAAGAAATGGCAAGAACTACAGGAACATTTGACTTTTCAGCTAATTTTGAAGTAAATAAAACAGCGCCGCTTGACGCTAGACTTACAGTTGAGGATAAATCAGAATTAACAGGTCTTCCGTTTGCGTATATCGGAATGGTTGTAGCAGTAACGAGTGACAGTACAGCAACAAACAACGGAGTGTATGTACTAGACGATACGGACGGCACAACATTATCAAATTGGAAACTTGTAGGAGCTAACTCAGGATCATTCTCAGGATCATTTGAAGGAGACGGTTCAGGATTAACAGGTATAATATCAGACGACGCCACCAAAGCACAGACAGTCGAAACAATAGCAACGACTAATGATGATGAACACTTCCTAACTTTTGTAGACAGTAACAACGGTACTGCAGCTGCTGAAATAGTGTATACAACAGACGGGATAAAAGTAGCCCCAGGGACTAGTACAATAATAGCCGGTATTGTATCCGCTAACAGCTTCTCAGGATCCTTTTCAGGATCATTTGAAGGAGATGGTTCAGGATTAACAGGTGTAGTTGCAGCAGTAGATATTGATGCACTTACTGCCGGAACAACCTTACATCAGACCCAAGATTCCTTCATATTCTCAGATAACGGTACTGAGAAAAAGATTACTTTTAGTAATTTAGAAGACGCTATTTTCAGTAATATAACAGGTGACGCAACAGTAGCAGCAGGAGGTGAATTAACTATTGCCAATTCACTAGGTGATATAGACAGTACTTCATTTACAGGTAGTTTCAGTGGATCTTTTATTGGAGATGGTTCAGGATTAACAGGAGTAGCACCAACTGCTGGAGACGGAATCTTAGTAAACGGAACAACAGTATCTGTAGATTCAGGATCATTAATACAGACAGCGACTAACAATAGCGCATACAACGTATTATTTAACAATAGTACAACTCCTTTTGCAATAGATAACACAACTAGTCATTTCTCATACAATCCAGGATTAAACCAGTTAAGAGTATCAGGTTCTATAGAACTCGGATCAGATGACGGCTCAGGATACTCTCCTGAAATAAGATTTAAAGTGAGCGGTTCAGATCCTTCCGGAAGGATGGTAGTGTTTGAGAAGCAGAACGGAGTAGAATTCGCTTCTATAGAAATCGATAACAACTTTGACTTAGTAAATGTACTAGATCCAGACGGAAAGCGCGGAGTTGAGCAATCCTTTTTATGGAGAACATCCGGTAGTGCTGCAGATGGACTAGTAACACGTATGGAACTTACCGGTGATAGTGGGGACCTGACAGTTTACGGAATTATCAGCGGTTCAAGCTTAGAAACCTCAGGACAGGTTACAATAGGGACTATAAACAGTGCAGATGGTGAAACAGTTAGTGCACTATTTGAAGAGAGCGGAGTAGTTAAAAAGAAGAACTTAGGTAACGTAGCATTACAAGATACTGGTTCGATGACAGTTCTTCAAGCTGATACAGCAACTACAGCAACTACAGCAGCAACCGCCTCATATGTATCTGCTGCAAACATTGATGGAGTAGTAGTCTCTGCTATTAATGCTACAACAGCAACTAATGCTCTTACCGCTTCAACCGCAACTGTAACCAAACGCGACGCTAACATACAGTCTCACCATATAGTATTCTCACTAACTACCGGAAGCAACGAAGAACTTTACGCAGATAAAGGCTTAAAATACATCCCAGCAACAGACGGGTTAACAGTTGGAAGCGTAACAGGTTCATTCAAAGGAGATTTAGACGGTAGTGCAACCAATATTAATGTAGCAACAGACGGAGGTAATGCAGAACATTTTGTAATCTTTACAGATGCAGGTAGTGGAAACCAACAACCAAAATCAGATGCTGGATTAAAATATAACCCATCTACCAACATACTAACAACAACTGTAACTCAAGCAAACAACGCAACTACTGCAACCAATATAGCTCTTTCAACATCTGACACAGATCAAGCATTTAACTTAATCTTCACGGAAGCAGGAGATGAATCCGGAGCGATGCTTGTAGATAGCGATTACCAAATAACTTATAATCCAAATACAGACACGCTTTCAGTAGGAGGTGGGCTAAGTGTAGGAGGAACCGCAACTGTAACAGGAGACTTGATCGTAAACGGAACAACAACTACAATAAGCACTGAAAATTTAGAGGTAGAAGATAGTTTTATCTTATTAAGTTCCGGCTCATCTGCAACCGGGGACTCGGGGATAATCTTCGGAGGAAGTAGAGGAACAGCAGGTCAAGGTAACGCTTTATTCTGGGACGCCTCCTACAATAGTAACCAAGGACGTTTAGGTGTAACAGGACCGATCACTTCTGATACATCCTCTCCAATCTCCAATCCAGACCTTCAGTATTACGTAGCCGGCGTGTTTGTAGGTACCGAAGGTGACGCATCCGCCAACAATGCAGCTCACCAGGGTAACATCAGGATAGAAAGTAATGAAATTTACATATACGTGTAATAAGGTAAGAAAATTAATAATGGGGTTAGTTGCAAAAGGAGGAATAAAAGACTTATCAAAAGAGGAAATAAAAGACGAAGCTTTAAATCAGCAAGAGTTAGAGTTTCTACTCTCCCGAATAAAAGATATGACTTTCAAAGGAAGTGAGCTAGAAATCCTAACAAAAGTTGTTTTAAAGCTCCAAAATCGTTATATTAAGATTACAGACACTAAAGAAGAATAAATAAAGTTATGGCAAAAAAGAACGTTCTCTTAGCACTCAATGAATGGAAGATGTTAAGACAGTCCCTAGATATAATAACAATCCAGGGTAAAGACGCTAGAATGGTAGCAGATCTTCAGACTAAGTTAGATAAGATTATTACTCAAGATCAACCTCCGGTATAGGTGGCCTATTTATATATGTAAATTGATGGCCCGAAAGGGAAGTGGGCAGGCACAATCCTGTAACCAACCTCAATAATAGATTATGCCAAACTGGAAAAAAGTCATTACCAGTGGCTCGGATGCCTCATTATCCAGCCTCTCGTTATCAAACCTTGGATCTCAGAACGAGATTCTTTTAGTAGGAGCCAACAATCAGGTATCCTCTTCAGATCTTTTATCGATCGATACCACCAACAACAGGGTTGGTATTGGGACTTCCTCACCAGAGGTTAAGTTACATATTGATGGTGATGCTGCTCAAGAAGCACAGATCAGGTTAGAACAGCACAACGATACTGCTGACGCTCCTGATATTAGGATCAGAAGATCTAGAGGTACTCATGCCTCACCAGCTGTTTTAGCATCAGGAGATTACGGGTTTAGGTTAAACGTTGATTTATATGATGGATCGGATTATACTAATGCCGGTCAATTAAGATGGGATAATGACGGTACTAATAATAATAACGGTACAAACACGGTATTCGGTCTACAGACAAGAGTAAGCGGTACTACAGCCGATAGGTTGACTATCGATAAAAACGGTAACGCTACATTCTCAGGAGCAGTAGATGTAACATCCGCACTTACTGCAAGCGGATTGAACTACCCCTCATCAGATGGAACAGACGGACAGGTACTGATAACTGACGGCAGCGGGGCACTTACTTTCAGCGACAACATATCATATGTAACGGTAAAAAATGTATCAGGAGGTACTTTACCAAAAGGAACACCAGTACATGCTACCGGTACTTCTGGTAATACACCCGAGGTAATAGCATCTTCAGCTTCCCTAGCTTCATCAATGCCTGCTAACTTTGTACTAGCAGAAAACATAACAACAGGAACCGAAGGTAGAGCGATTCTTTCAGGATTTTTAAACGGGGTAAATACAACCGGATTAACTGAGGGCGATAATATTTATGTAGCTCCAACTGGCAATTACACAACCACCAAACCCCAGGGTGCCGGTAATCTAATACAGAATATAGCTATTGTTGGATCAGTAGGAGCTAACGGATCTATATATGTATACGGATCAGGAAGATCTAACGATATACCAAACTTACCAGTAGGAAAGATATGGGTAGGTTCAAGTGACTACTCAGTAACTTCTTCATTTGTTCATTTAGATGAAGCAAATTTAGCAGTTCAAATATCAGGCTCACTAGTGATTAGTCAATCAAATAACGGCCAAGCGATAGATATCCTAAATACCGGCTCACGATGGAGACAGTATATTGACAGTAATGGACATATAACACTAAATGCATCTGGATCAGGAAATAATACTAACGTAAACTATACGTTAGAAAAAGGAAACTTTCAAGTAAATTTAGAAGAAGGACATTTCAATCTAGACATAGATAACACCAGTAAAGACTTCAGAATACGAGACTCAAGTAATAATACGTACTTTGTAGTAACTGGTAATAAAAAAGTCGGTATCGGGTCAAATGTTGGAGTAAACCCAGCACAAGATGTAGAAATAGAAGGTACAGTCAGAATAAGAGATTACGGCACCGGTGATAAAACAGGTACTCTAGCGTATACATTAGGCGTTGATAGTAACGGAGATATAATAGAAACCACAGGAGGCAGCACTTCCCCAGGAGGTTCTGATGGTCAAATTCAGTATAACAATGGAGGAACATTCGGAGGAGAGAGTACATTTACTTACGACGATGCAAATAATACATTAACTGTAGAAGGAGCTACAAACCAACCTTCAATAACATTATCAAACGCCCAATCCGTAACAATCGCTAACGGAAGCCAGTTATCAGAAATTCAAACACATTACGCATCAAATGAAGTAGGAACTGTAGCTTTTGTTGCAGAAGGAGCTTTTAACGTTGGTGATACGCCAACTAGGATAGAACTGCGAACTACTAACGACGGAACAGGTAGTCCAACTACTAAATTCCAGATTAAAAATGATGGCAAGTTAATTGCTGATACATACGGATCAGGGACACATACCGGTACTGTAGCTAAGTACTTAGCAGTAGACTCTTCAGGTAATGTAATTGAAGAAGATACTAGCACAGTAGCAGTATACACTCCAGATGTATATGAAATTAACGATGTAAGTATTACATCGTATCCCTACTTTTTCGAATACTCGACAACAAAAGTAATAGACGGATCAACTAATACAGCAGTAAATACAGCTGGTGACGGAATAACAATTAGCAATGCTGGAATGTATGAAGCAAAATATTCCGTAGCAATGCAGACCTTCGACACCACGAGGAAGAACCCTGCCATCAGAGCAGAGTACAACAGCGTTATAATAAAAGGTAGCCGAGGTATCACCTATACAAGAACCACCGGCACTAACAACGCACCGTTTGGAAGCATTGAAGTATCTTTCTACTTTAATGTATCAGCCGGAGCAGCAGGAAACGACCTGCAATTAAAGATGACGCTACTAAACGGCTCAGGAAACCTCACAGTAGATGGGTACCATGCAACATCAAACACACTATCCATTAGAAGAATATCTTAAAAAATTAAATCAGTTTAGGATTTCTTTATATATTTATATATGATTAATCAATTAAAAAGTTTTAAAATTTGTTATGGCAAATACAAAATTGACACAAGAGGAGTTGCAAACAATTGCAGAGTTGCAACAAAAGAACAACGCAGTAGTATCTGAACTAGGACAGATAGAACTTACCCGTATGGCTGTAGAAGCACGTAGAGCAAACGCTGAGACGTATTTAGCAGACTTGCGTAAGGAAGAAGATGAGTTCGGAAAGACTTTATCTGACAAATACGGAATCGGATCTATCGATTTAGATAGCGGTGAATTTGTACCAGCAGAAGAACAAGCTGAAGAAAAAATCACAGTAGAGTAATTAATTTTACTTGAAGTATTAGTTAAAGAGGGTTTCGGCCCTCTTTTTCTATTTATAAGTAAATCAATTGATACCTTTATGGCAAAGTCTTTATTCGAACCTAAGAAGATAGTTAGGTACGCAAACAATCAAGAATTAATAGAAGGAGGGTTGGCAGGACAGTCAACACCTCCAAGACAGGTATCTGCTACAAGATCAGTACCTAAGGTAGATTCTATACCAGCTGACGCTTCAAATGTAGGATCCTCGAACACACCAGTAGACACAGGCGGATCAACTGGAGACAATAA
>Ga0222715_10004547_pt1 | contig 11991 bp, 15 predicted proteins | sample C33_9DmetaG_FD_165056 | JGI IMG/M metagenome (GOLD analysis project Ga0222715, IMG submission 165056) | Estuarine water microbial communities from San Francisco Bay, California, United States - C33_9D | ecosystem: Environmental > Aquatic > Marine > Unclassified | place: USA: California...
TACACGTTTGATACGATTACAAATATATGGAATGTCAAAGAATTCAGTATTCCAGCCAGTAATTGCATCAGGATGAATTGATTCCCACCAGAAAATAAACTTATTGAGTAATTCTAATTCATTCTCGCAGCAAATGTATTGAACATTCTCATTATCCGTAGAATAATCACCAATACCCCAGACAATTATTTCTTCAAATCCATACCTTTTGACTGTGATTGATAGAAGTTCTTCAGCAGCAATATCCTGATTAGGAAATCCATTCTCGCATTGAACCTCAATGTCAAGAGTGTAAACTTGCATAAGAGATCGATCAAATCGAATCTCTTGATAATTGTCAGCAATATAAGTATAGACAAACTGAGTGAGACCAAAAACTAAATTCGGTTGGTTCTCATACTGAGCAAAGAATTCTTTTGCTTCTTTTATGTTTTCAAAACGAATAGGTGAGACTGGTGAACCTTCCAGAGTTTTGAACTTGGAAGGTTTCGGGGATGGGACATATAAGGTTGGTTTGTATTTAACAGATTTATTAAATCGAACACCATCACGAACACCTCTAACCAAAATACTGTTGCCCCACTGGGCAACATGTGTGTAGAAATTCATAGCAAATCCTGTTCGAATTATAAAGAACCATTATATAATATATAAATCAAAATGTCAAGTTTTTTATTCTTGCCTCTTCTTTCCTATATTATATTTGGTCTCAAGGATCCAATCGTCCTTCTCTTTGAATCCGATAATCTTAATCTGAGAGAGTGGTGCTCTGGGTTCAGAGTTTCCATGAATTGTTACCAAATCCCAATCTTGCAATAATCCAGCAATTGCATTTCTACGAGAAATGTCGTTCTCACTGATATTAGTGTCTTTACCATCTAGTGCAAAAAGTTCTTTGAAATGAACAATATAATATTTGCCTTGTTTGTGTAAAATATGACACGATTGAAATAATTTCTTTTCTTTTCTTGATGCAACACCAATACGAGATAGTGTTTCACGAACCTTTAGAAAATCATCAGGTTCTTTTATTGCAACTTCTAACATGTTATCAATCATTTTCTTCCACCTTTATTCAAACTATCTTTGATAGTAGTAATTTGTTCATCAGATAGTAGTTCAAGAGCAGCTTTAGCTTTATCATTACTATAACCATAATACTCTTTCACATACTCCAGATCCTTAATCTTATTTGCTTTCAACCATGGTGCAAATCTTTTCTTGGGTCTAATCGTATTTATATAAAAATGGAATTTCAGTTTATTATCAATTTGATGATGAACATTCATTTCATTTGCAAACATTATGGTGTCTTGAAATGAAGATAAGATATGATTGACAACATATGCTGGATACTTCTTTTCCCATATTGGATCATCAGAATCCATCAAGTTTTCTTTTGTGAAGTTTATTGCATTCAAATACTCCTTTAGTTCATAACTCATTTGAACCTCACATTTGACATGATTTCTGTCATACATGCAAGCAAGTTAATTTCTTGGTCAGCCACAAATGCAGACTTATATTGGTAATCTGCAATAATTAAAACCAACTGTGGAACACTAGCAGGTTCCAATCGTTCATATAGAGTATCGTAAATTTTACGATAGATTCTAGTAGGATCATTGTCAAGATTATTCGCAACCCATTTCCTCAAATTACCAAATTCTTTTTCTTTGAGAAAACTTGTCATTTCTTTCAAGTTTTCATCTGAGATATTTACAAGAATACCAGCATCGATTTCACCTGATGCTGAATATCTTTGTAACTCATTTAAACACCTTCTCCAATCAGGAAAAAATTTCTCAATAATTCCAGCAACAGCCTTTGGATTAAACTTGACATTTTCTTCTTCTAATATCTCAGTAATACGTTTAAAGAATTGTGCTGCAAGTTTGGGTTTCTCTTCATTTGGTATTCTAAATTCAACGACAGAACATCGTGAATGTAGTGGTTCAATGATGCGATTCTTAAAATTACAAGTTAAAATGAATCCGCAATTTTTATGAAACTCCTCAATGAAGCCACGAAGAGCAGGTTGAGTTGATTGAGGATTTAGATAGTCTGCCTCATCAAGAATTACAAACTTTCTGTTTGTATCAAATGAAACAGTAGATGCAAAGTTTTTAATCTTGTTTCTGAGAACATCAATACCTGATTCCTCAGAACCATTGATCATCATGTATGTGGCATCAATTTGTTGCAGCATAGCCTTTGCAACAGTAGTTTTACCTACTCCTGGACCGCCTGAAAGCAAAAGATTAGGAATATGTTCATCATCTACAAATTGTTGAAATGTATTCTTCAATTGTACTGGAAGAATACATTTCTCAATAGAGTCTGGGCGATATTTTTCTACCCACAAATAATTTTTCATAACAAAAACTCCAAAAGGATATTATCAATTAGATTCAAGAGCAATAAAATATTCTAAATCTTGTCCTTTATTTTGAAAATGAGAAATGCCTACACTTGCAACTCTGACTTGATAATCACCTGTCAGCATTTTCAAGTTTTCTGTTTTGAAACATGACACTAAATTGGTTTTTGATGTATCACCAACTGATAATGAAAATGTGTTTGATGTTTCATTCTTACGATCAGTAACTGTCAATTGAATCTCTCCTGATTCATAAGCATTTAAAACCAAATCAGGGACACCAAGAACTGCAGCAGATCTTTGTATTTGAGAAAATTCTTCTTGCGTTAATGTAAAATCAACATCAGTTTCTGGCATTTGAATGTCAGTTTTTGGATCTTTCACCATATCAGTAGGAGTATAAAAATACTTAATAGAAGTTTTACTGCCTTCTTCTTGTATTCTGACAAATTTATCTTCAAAATTCAATACAGGTGTTTTGAACAAAGAAAGTGCTGACAAAAATTCATTCAAATCATAAATTGCACATTCAACCTCAAATACTTCTGGAATCTGTGCAATAGCAACAATGTTCTTCATTGCGCTCATTGTTGCAACAGTGTTTCCTTTTTTAATCAATAGATTGGAATTGATTGTTGAAAAGTTCTTCAAAATCTCACGGGTTTCATTACTTAGTTTCATTCGGTTCTCCATAGTTTAAATCATGAACATGCAATGCCATTATTGCATAGTGAATTACCTTGAGCAAATCTTTACGATTGCATCCTTCTTTTTTACCATATCTCTGAGCATATTTCAAGATATTTCCAATACAAAAGCCTTCACCATGACCAGAATCAATGATAAATTCTGTTGCTTGAAATTTATTTAGAGAATAATGCTGTTGGTAGGTCTTGTTAATATAATTAACAATTTCTAGAATCAAATTATCTTCATTATATTTGTAGTTGACTTTATCCACAAGTGCATCCTATAAAGGCACTCCGAAAAGTGCCTGTTTCATAATCAGTTAATAGAAATCAATCTAGGTCGTTTCTCATCAGGAATGATTCTTTCCAGATGAATTTTCAACAAACCATTTACCATGCTCGCATCCTTGACAAATACATCTGATGCAAGAGTAAATGTTCTGTTGAATTGACGTTTAGAAATCCCCTTATGTAAATATACATCTTTGGGTTCCTTAGTAGTCTCAACATCCTTTGCAATCACAGAACGAATAGAAATCCTATTTTCCTTTGACTCAATTTCAATATCATCTTTTTCAAATCCTGCTACAGCCAACTCAATGGTGAAATTTTCATCATTATGTTTGATAATATTGTATGGAGGATAATTCGAAGTTGATACATTATCAAAGATTGATTCAAAGACGTTATCAAATCCTACACTAAGTGTGCGGAAATGTTGTGGATCGATATAAGTGGAAAGATGATTGCTTGTCATTTTGTTCTCCTTTTTGAAAGCAAGATAAGAGAACGAAACCCGAAGCATTTCGTTCTCTTTTTAAATTAAAATTGCCAGTATCATGTAGAGCATGACTGACATTAAGGATACTCAGTAGTACCCTTCCCTTTTGCTATTTATACAACAAACAACAAAAAATGTCAAGGAATTTTTAAAAAAGTGGCGACTCGTATCGGACTCGAACCGATGACCTTTGGCGTGACAGGCCAATGTTCTAACCAACTGAACTAACGAGCCGCATATTCAATTAGGCTGCTTCTGCAAAATCAAGAGCAGTATCCAGCGCATTCAACTTGACCTTTCGATTCTTCCCATACCATGCAGATTCAAGCCGACCATCAGCTGATCTGCCTTGTACATGGTCAGACATGTAGGTAACAGCATTAAATGCTTGCCACCATGTACCTTCAGCATATTCTGCTCCAGGTTGAGTATGAACAAGCTCAAGTGCCTTTGTTGACAATCTTGAATTTGCTTGTTCAGCTTCATATTCCTTTTCAGTTGATTCATTTCCGAAGACTTTGTTCATATATGCAACCAAATCCTTCTTTGTGTATCTTTTCTTTCCAAGGAATTCTGCCATACTCTTGTACTGATCCATTTTCATTCGAGCAATTCCTAACTGCTCCTTGACAGAATCTGGATCCCATTCCTTTCGATGATTCAATGTGACCATATGTTCACTATCAGCATTCAAAGAAAGTGTCAAGGTATTTTGGCAAACAACACGAATCGGTGTCATTCGAATATTGATGGTTCTTCCATACTGGTGTGGATTGGTGAATAAGAAATAGTTTTCTGTCACATCACCCTTGAACAATTCAAAAGACTCATTTGTTTTAGCCAAAGCCCAAACCAATTCTCCGCCTCGCAATGATCCCGCAGTGTGCATTTCCATATCACCTGCTTTCACATATTCATCAAAAAGCTCAAATGCTTGATGATTTTGAACTGGATTCCAACCTTTACCAATATTGGTCAAAACCTTTCCATCAAGATCTCTAACCAATGCTTGTTTACCTGTTGGTATTTTCTTTCCATTGAATTCTACGAATCCATCCAACTTAAGAACTTTCCAGTCCAATCCTGCCATCACCATAAATTCTTGTGGTGATAAATCTGGTTGAACCTGAAATCCAAGACCATGCCATGGCACTTCTCCAACGTATGCCATCTGCGCTTCACCGTTAATTACTTCTAATTCATGACTCATGCCATTCTCCGAAAAAAGTTTTCAAAACAAATCGAGGATTCTCGATCATTACTATATATTATTTTATAATAACTTTTCACAAAAGTCAAGCATTTTTTTTAAAAAAATTATTTTTTCTGTGACCATGCCTTTTTCTTGAGAACCTTTGCTGCTTTCTTCTTTGCCATGTTCAGTCGAAGATTAGAAACTCTCTCAGTAAAATTCGTCCCTTCCATATGATCATATTCATGCTGAAAGACTCTTGCTGTGATTCCAGCATATTTTCCTTTTTGTTCCTCACCATTTATGTCTTGATAGGTGAACTCAATTGCATACGGACGTTTAATGGTCAAAAACAAATATGGATATGTCAAACAACCTTCTTCGTAAAATTCTGTTTGTTCAGATTCCCATATGATTTTTGGATTGAAAACAATTTCATGATTTTTCATATCCAAGTCAGTGTACATCACGAAGGCACGAATCATCAATCCGCACTGATTAGCAGATAGTCCAATTCCTCCATATTGATTCATCGTGCTAACAAGATTATCATATAATTCTTGAGGTGTCAAGTGAAAAAATTCAGAAAAATTTTCAAAATTCACATCCGACAATGGAACCTTGAGAATCGGATTATCTGGTGGTAAGAGTTGATAAATCATGCTGCAATCCTGCTAAAGTTTTTTTCTTTTTTAAATTGAATGACTGACCGAAACTTGTCAAACAATATATCCTGCTTGTGGCTGATTACAAAAACATTCTGATCAGCAAATGTATTTAGAATCTTGAGAAAATCATCAGTTCCAGAAGCATCCAGTGAACTGTCAAATATTTCATCAAGAATCAACAAATTGGTATTAGTAGAATTCTTAATCTTTGCTATTGCTCTCCATGTGAACAACAAAGCCAAATCAATTCTCATTTTCTCACCTTCTGAAAATGAAGCATATTTGAATTCATCACGATGCCTTGATTTGATTGTCTCGTTAAACGCTGAATCTAAATTAAATGAGACAAAGAAATCCATCTGCGAAAGATAAGCATTAATCAATTTATTCATGATTGGGAGATACTTGTTAATGATCTTGGTTTTAATACCTGAATCTTGAAGAAGATTTTTTGCTGTATCTAAATATACCTTTTCTTCATTAAGTTTAATTTTATTCTTTTCTAAAAATTTAATTTCTGTTTTTAATTCAGAAAGTTTTTCTTTATCTTCATCATTCACCTGATTATTTTCAAATGTTTCTATTTCTTTTTCATATCTATAAACAAATCTTTCCAATTCTGTTACTGATGAATTGATAGTTGCAATTTCAATAGAAAGATTTGATGCTTCCTTTTCTATGCTTTCAAATTCCTTTATCTTATTATTTTCTTCATTTTCTAGTTTCTTCAGTTCATTCAGAGCATCACCAATTTCATGAACCTTATCATGTTTTTCTTTTATTTTCTTTTGCCGAAGTTCTTCATCAATCTCCTGTGTACATGTAGGACAGACAGTATTATCATCAAAAAATGCTAGTGTTCTGTTCTCATCTTTGTATTTGTTATCAAGAGCAGCAAATGTCATACGCAACTTTGTAATTCGGGATATTGTAGTTTTTTTGCTCTCTAATGCTTCTCTGAGACTCTCTAGCTTCTGTAGTAAGGACTTCTTTTGTTCCTCTTTGTCAACTATTAACTTTTTGTTGATTAATATTTTTTGTTGTTTTTCTTCAATCAGATTCTCTTTGTTATCCAGAACATTCTGAATATATTTCTCTTGTAATCTAATCTTTTCTGTAGTCAAGTGAATCTGATTTTCATTCTGTTGTATATTCTCTAATAGTGTCTTAGTTTTTATTTTAAGAATTGAATTCATTAATGTAAATATACGAATATCCAGAATGTCCTCAACTACCTCTCTTCTGTCTCTTGCAGAAAGTTGCATGAAAGGAACAAATGTTGATGAACCTAAAATAACAACTTGAGTGAAAGAACGATAGTTCAATTTAAGAATCTGTTGTTCTAGATATTGTTGATAATCTTTAACAGCAGCATCTTGTGTGAGTAATTTTCCTTGCACATATATTTCAAAATTATTTGGTTTGATTGCTCTGCATACTTTTATATGTTTTCCTGCAACTTCAATCTCAACCTCAACTTCTAATTCTCTTTCATTTACACTATTGATTAATTGTGGTTTGTTGATATTTCTAAAAGGTTTACCATACAATCCAAAACATAGAGCATCAAGAATAGTCGATTTCCCAGAACCATTTTCACCTATAATCAGTGTGGTAGATTCTTTATTCAAAAATACTTCTGTAAATGAATTTCCTGTCGAAAGAAAATTCTTCCATCTTACTACTTTAAAATTTATCATTTTGTACTTGTTATCTCAATAAAAATTCCTGCCTCACCTTTGGTGATTCTATAATCAGTCCACCGATTGTCAAGTTTAATTCCATATTTTTTGAAATCAAATACAATATATTCCTTTTCTTCAATTATTCCATCAAGTGTACTTGTCATGTAATCAATTCCACAATTTCTCAAGCAGTCAATATTTGATGGAGTTTCTCTGAACTCCTCTTCCAAGTCTTGTACTGATATAAAAATCATCATATTTTTTCTCAATAACTTTGATTTAAACGCCAAACTAGATATTCTTTTGCACCTATTGTTTCATATTTTTGCTCTCCTATAAGACTATCAACCTTAACATTATCATTTGGATGAATAAAATGTGGAAAACTATATCTGCTTTTGTCTAGATGTTGATTCACAACCCGATGAGGAGTTGAAACATAAATGTCATTTGTCCATCGCTGAAGCAAGTCACCTACATTAATTATGCATGTATTGGGTATATATGGTGCATCAATCCATTCATCTGTATCTCTTGGTTTGATTTGTAATCCTGGATTTTCATCTGTAAACAATATAGTAATTGTTCCATAATCTGTATGTTCTCCACCTCTCATTTGATTTTCTTTTATCTCACCATTCCAAGGTGGATAATGAAGAATTCTTGTTGTTGTGGATTTTGAATGTAAATGTTTTTGTATCAATTCATACTTTTTTACATTCAATGCCTTTTCCAACAACTCCAATACACAAATTGAAATTCTGAATAAATCATAATTCCATAACAAACATTCAACTTTTTGTTCTTGATTGTACCATTGATTATCATCTCTATATTCACACCAGTTATAAGCCTCTTTTAAATCAACAGGCATTCCAGGTGTTAGACTTTCAATCATACCTTGATACCCAGAATTAGATTCTGTTGATTTGTATGCTACTTTATTCTTTTCTTCTAATGGCAATTCAAAAAACTTTTTTGTATATTTTAAAATACTAGAAATATCAATATCCGTTTTAAAATATACAAAACCCACTTCTCTGAATGCCTGATCTAATTTAATATGGCAATCTTTTTCAATATAATCTATTATTGGTATATTCATAATTTGTGTGTGGGGGAAATTACTCCCCCCATGAATTTTATTAAAACTTTGTAACTACACCATCAACAAAATAATCCATTGATTCAATTCCTTCTCTACCCATTCCAGGATTTACTACTGTACCATCTTGTTTCGTAAATCCTGCTGAGAATGGAAAAGAAGCATCATATTCTTCAGAAACAAACTTTGCCTTTTCTGCTTCAACAATCTCTACAACTTCTTCAGGAACATTTGGACCCCATGGGCTAAGATCAACACAACCATTTTCCATACCCCAGAATGGTGTGTCTACTTTCCATGTTCCGTCTTCAACCGACTTCATTACATGAGAATAATAAACTTCCCAATTAAACATTGGACCTGTTGCATAACGATCAGGACCAAATGAATTCATCGGTGCATCATTTCCCATACCCCACAATGGTTTCTCTGGTGTTGACTTCTCTTGTGCAAGAAGAACTACAGATGGAGAATCGGTAGTTGTGAAGAATACATCTACACCACTATTGAATAGTGTTCTTGCCGCAGCCATATCTTTTCCTGGATCAAACCATGAATTGATCCAGACAATTGTAACTTCAATATCTGGATTTACTGACTTTGCACCAAGTGTTGCTGCATTAATATTTGAGATGATTTCTGGAATTGGATGAGAACCTACAAATCCAATCTTGTTTGACTTGGTCAACAATCCTGCGGAAATACCTGCCAAATATCGTGCCTGAAACAATCTGCAATTATAATTGTTCAAATTCTCGGCAGTCTTAAATCCTGTAGCGTGCATGAATTTTACGTCAGGAAATTTCTTTGCAATGTTTTCCATTGCACCCATGTATCCAAAAGATGTTCCAAAAACAACATCATGTTTTCTTGCAAGATTTCGGAATACTCTTTCGGAATCTGTCTCTGCAACTGATTCAATTACATCAAAATCATAACCAGTTTCTTTCATTCCTTGATAATGGCGCATGCTCCATCCACCATCACTTTTCGGACCAACAAGAACTAATCCTGCTGTTGGTTTTTCTGCTGCAACTACAGCAAATGCAAATACAATCAATGCAATAGAGATTATTGCTTCAATGATTCTTTTCATTCTTCTCCTTTGAGTGTGTGTTAAAATTGATGCGATTGCATCATGTTTAATGCGAACCATTCACATTAAATTCTTTCATTGTCTATATCTCATTAATCTATTGATTTTACCTTGTTCATCAAAATTAAAGACATAAACTTGATTATAACCTTGTTGATTATCCATTAATACACTAAGTTGAGCAAACACAACATTTCTTATTGATGCCATACTATCAATATGTACAACAAGAGTAGCTGTTGATGAAAAATAGTTTGTATAATGTTCATATATTTTAGGTCGTGTTGTAATAATGTTGTTCCAGTCATACAATACACAAATATCACTAAAACATTCTAATATACATGTTGAATCTTTTCTATTCAAGCACTGAAAAAAATGATTTGCCTTTTCACAAAAATTCATATCTCAAGTTCACTGGCTTCAAGATACAAAGATTTCATCATTCCTGATAATCTTGTTTTGTCAAGTGAAATATCCAATTCATTAACATAATTTTCAAGCAATGAAATAGTGTCTTCTGATTTGTCAACAATATCATCTGAAACATTTTCTGCAGTCAAGTCTGAAAAGTTCTCAGTAATTTTTACATCATGAGCAGAACTCTTTAACAGTTTATCAATGAACAAATCAAAAGAATACAAATCTGTTTTGTTGACAACAACTACTTTGATATATTTTTCTACAACAGATTCAAAATCAAATTTTGAATAATCAAAAGTAGTGTCATCATAATATATTTTCATGAAAATATGATGTGGATTCAATACACGTTCTAGTTCTCTTGTTTCAGTATCAAAAATATGAAATCCTCTTGGACATTCATAATCTGTCCATGTTATTTCATAAGTGTTTCCAAGATAATAAATTTGTCCATCATCTGATTTCTTGTGAAAATGTCCAGAAAATACAATATCAAATTTATTGAAAATATTTTTTTCATATCCTCCTTGAGCAAAATGTCCAGAATGCATTTCAAATCCATTTATTTCAAGATGTCCCATTGCGATTTGTGCTTTGGTTTTTTTGATTACATTCATGGTTGAAGCATAATTTTCACTATTGATCCAAGGAATCATCATAATAGGTGTATCATCTATTTGAATAGTTTCACACTCTTCGTAAATATGAATATTGTCAAATCTACCATGAATCAATTCACGTAATGAATTTACACGATTAGTGTTTCTATAAAATATGTCATGATTACCAGCAAGCATATGAACAGTAATATTATTGTCTGTGAAAGGTTGTAAAAATCTTTCACGAAAATCTTTGGCAATCTTATAAGAAACAAACTTACGTCTGTCCATTACATCACCAAGATGAATCACTGTTTTAATGTCATTCTCTTTCAAATAAGGAAAAAATGTTTCTTCCCAAAACTTGTAAAAAAATTCATTAAAAACAATACTGTCATTTCTTGCCCCAAAGTGGGTGTCAGTGATTAATGCTACTTTCATGCTTTACAAAACTTTTCTAGACCTTTTGGTTTGTCATTCTTTTTAGTTTTTGTTTTATAAACTTCTTCATCAGGTAAATAATTTTTCTGTAAATAATCCATATAATAATTGTTTAAATCCTCATTATCTTCAATTCCAATAATTGACGGATCAAAATTCATGTTTTCAATAATCTTGTGTTTTATGTGTTGTTGTTTCTTTTCTTTTTGTATTCTTCTTACAAAGGCATAGAAAACAATCTGTGTAAAATAACCAAACGGATTTTTATATTTCACATAATCAAAATTGTGAGCATACTGAATACAATTTTCAATACCATCCAATATCATCTCTTCTTTATACGTATAATTAATAAAGTTGGGACGATAAGAAAGATGAGTTGCAATTTTTAAAAAACATTCACCAAGATATTCTGGAATAGGAGGTGTTTCCTCTCCTAAATTTTCAGCTTCATTATATTCTTCAAGCCATACTTTTATCGCATTATAAAATTCTTCATTATCGATATAATGTCTTTTACTCATACTTCTCCAAATCAAATAAAACCTATTATACCTCAGAAAAAATAAAATGTCAAGGAAAAATATATGAAAAAAAAACTTGACATTTATTTTTGGATTTAGTAGAATAGCTTTGTTGGGGGTTGATCAAGAGATTCGAATCTTATGTATCTCATATTCAAAGTGTTCGCTATTATAAATATTGATTCTTTCAAGGAAATGATTCATTGTGTAATTATTCTTACTTCCAACTGATAAGTCATCAGCAATATCATAGAGTGTAGCAAATGTTTTTTGTTCGTTCTTTCTTAATACTCTGCCTATTGATTGCAATGTACGAATTCTTGATTTACTAGGACTGGCAAAGATAATGTTATGAAGATTCTTGATGTTGATGCCTGTTGAAAAGGTTCCGTATGATGCAACAATAAT
>Ga0222715_10004548_pt1 | contig 11991 bp, 10 predicted proteins | sample C33_9DmetaG_FD_165056 | JGI IMG/M metagenome (GOLD analysis project Ga0222715, IMG submission 165056) | Estuarine water microbial communities from San Francisco Bay, California, United States - C33_9D | ecosystem: Environmental > Aquatic > Marine > Unclassified | place: USA: California...
TTACAATATGAAAAAAGGCTATCAAGTTCACTTTTTGCAATGCCTGATTTTTGGTTTTCATTTCCTAAATTAACCTGAATAAAAATTTTAATATTTTTGTTTTGTTTAATTTGTTCATCAGAAATTTTTTTGGCAAGTTTTATGCTATCAACAGAATGAATAAAATCAAAAATTTTGACTGCAAATTTTACTTTGTTGGTTTGCAGTCCACCCAATAAATGTAATCTTATATTTGGTTTTTGTAATTTTATATCGCTCCATTTATCTAATGCCTCTTGAACTTTATTTTCTCCAAAATCTTCATGTCCTTCTTCTATTAGGGGTAAAATTTTATCTATTTTAAAAGTTTTAGAAACTGCAATAATTTTTGGACGTTTCTTTAAATTTAAATCTTTTTCTTTAGATTTTACAATCCCTTCAATATGTTTTAATTTTTCAACACTGTTATGCATAAATATAATTTACAAAAATATTACTTCATAAGCGAATACGATACAAATTTAATTAGCGAACAAGATAAAAAGACAAATATAATTTACCGAAATTACGTTCAAAAAATTGATGTTCAAAAAATTATGAAATTAAAAAAATTCTGCAAAAAAAAAGGTTATAAATTGTTCCTATCTAATAATGTTAAGCTTGCGGTGAATTTAGATCTTAATGGAGTTTATTTACCATCATTTAACAAGAGCTATCATCATCTTTTTTATAATTTTAAAAAAGGGTTTGAAATTATTGGTTCAGCTCATTCATTTAAAGAGATCAAAATTAAAGAAATGCAGAGAGTCAATGTAATTTTTTTATCATCTTTGTTTAAAGATAATAAAAATTATCTAGGACTTAATAAATTTAAATTGTTGTCTAAATTTACCAAGAAAAAAATTATTGCTCTTGGTGGCATGAGTAGTCAAAATATAAAAAAACTAAATCTTACAGATGTTGCTGGTTATTCTGGAATATCTATTTTCAAAAAAAAAGGCCCCTATAAATAGGGGCCCTTTTAATATTTTAAATTCTAATTAAATTAGAATGCAAATGATAAAGCGATTTCGTAAGCGTCTTTATCAGCTGTAGCAACACCACCAACGTTATCGTTTTCGTTCATGTGTCCTGCTATTGTCATACCACCAGAAGTATAAGAGATTGAGAAACCTGAATCTTCTTGTTCTTCTGATGTAGCTGTTGAGTCTGATGTATCATCATCGTAATCTCTTTGACCGTAAGCGATTGTTAAATCATCACTTACTGCGTAAGAAATACCGAATGACTCAGATTCATCAGTTTTTGCAGCTGTTGAACCATCTGCTTCATGCTCTTGGTAAGCAACAGTTAAACCACCAGTTACATACTTAACCCACACTGTAGAGTGTTCGATTTCAGTAGTAGCTGTGTCATCTAAAGTACCTTCACCGTAAGCGATAGTTAAACCATCAACCATCTCTGGTGAATACTGAATACCAAAGTCATTGTAAGATGATACATCGTAACCGTTAGTGTTTGCACCAACTGTAGTTTCTGCATCTCTTTGATAAGCAGCTTTGATTACTAATCCACTGAAAGATGGAGATGTGTAAGCAAGTAAGTTATTACCTGATCTACCATCGATTCTTGAATCAGCACCTGATGTACCATCCCAAACTTCTTCGTAAGCGTTTGGAGTAATATCATCCCAAGCACCCATAACTGAAACACCACCGTGTCCAGAGAAAGTTACTGTTCCTAATGAGTCACTTCCAAAAGAAAAACTTCTATTGTCCATACCAGCATTAGTAGCAGGGTTATCATTATCAAGCTCCATAGAAGCTGATACAGTTAAACCACCGTCAGTTTCACCTGAAGCAGAGAAAACAACACTATCAAACTGGTAAAAACCACCTTTAGCGTTACTTTCATCATAGTTGTACATTGCACCACCAGCTGAACCTGAAACACTCATTTCAATAGCGTTAGCAGCTGTTAATGCTAGTGAACCAGCTAATGCTGATACACCGATTTTAGTTAGTTTGTTCATATTAAAAACTCCTTTTGTTTATTAGTTTAATATTAAACAGTGCTTAAATATCAAAAACATGTAAAATTATGTTTAATTAATACTATTTCTATGAAGAAAAATTTTGAGTGTTGTATTATTACAACACTATTTATACCTTATTTTACTGTATTTTTTGAAATATTTGAATATGTTAAAAAAAATTCACAATTTCAGATTAAATATTATGAGTAAATTCAAATTCGCAGTTTTTTTTATCATTTGTATGTTTTTATTACAATCTTGTAAAGGTATGAAACCCGGTGATGCAACAAAAAGCCCACCCGACCCAAGAGAGAGAGTAAAAAGAAATTTAGAAGAGGGAAAGGGTTTTAGACTAAATGATGTCGTAGGCAAAAGAGGGCGTGGGGGTGATTTTGAATTTGCTAGCTCAAATGTTTTATGGAGAGCATCACTAGATATAATTGATTTTATGCCTTTAACTTCTGCAAATTATAGTGGAGGTATTGTCATTACTGATTGGTATTCAAATGACAATAATCCCAATGAAACAATTAAAATTACAATTAGATTTTTAAGTAATGAAATTAGGTCTGATGCTCTAGATATCAAAGTTTTTTATAAAACTTGCACGAGCGAATTTAAATGTATTGTGAGCCAAAAAACTGGCACAATAGATACTGAACTTCGTAAAGAAATTTTAAAAAGAGCAACACTATACAGTGATGAAGATAAAGCCAAAAATTTCAAGCCTTATGTCACTACACCTAAAATAGGTGGAAAAGACTAAAGTTTTTAGTTAAGTGAATAGATATAATTTTAAAGAAATCGAAAGTAAATGGCAAACTTACTGGGATAAAAGTAAATTTTTTAAAACCCAAATTAATAAAACCAAGAAAAAATTTTATTGCTTGGAAATGTTTCCTTATCCATCAGGTAAAATTCATATGGGTCATGTAAGAAATTATACAATTGGAGATGTATTAGCCAGATACAAGTCTCTACAAGGCTTTAACGTTTTACATCCTATGGGGTGGGACTCCTTTGGAATGCCTGCAGAAAATGCTGCTCGACAAAATAATCTTGATCCAAAAAGTTGGACTGAAAAAAATATTTCAGTCATGAAATCTCAATTAAAAAAACTTGGTTTATCAATTGACTGGGACAGAGAAATTTCAACATGTACTCCTGAATATTACAAACATCAGCAATCTTTTTTTTTAGAAATGTTTGATAAAGGACTTGTTTATAGAAAAGAGAATTATGTAAACTGGGACCCTGTAGATGAAACTGTTCTAGCAAACGAGCAAGTTATTGATGGAAAAGGTTGGCGTTCCGGAGCAACTGTTCAGAGAAAAAAATTAAATCAATGGTTTTTTAATATAACCAAGTTTGCAGAAGATTTATTAAATAATCTTGATGGGCTTGATAATTGGCCAAATAAAGTAAAAATAATGCAAAAAAATTGGATTGGAAAATCTTATGGAGCAGAGGTAAAATTTAAGATCGAAGGATCAAATGATATAAAAGAGATCGAATGTTACACCACAAGGCCTGACACACTTTTTGGAATGTCTTTTTTAGCTTTGTCTGTAGATCATCCTGTTGCCAAACTTTATGAAAATAATAAAGAGTTTTTAAAATTTAAAGAAGCTTGTTCAGAAAGTGGGACTACTGAAGAGTCTCTGGCAAATGCTGAAAAAATTGGATTTAAAACTAATTTAAAAGCTCTGAATCCTTTAGATGAAAAAACGAAAGTTCCTGTATATTTTGCAAATTTTGTAATGATGGATTATGGTCTAGGCGCTGTTTTTGGCTGCCCTGCACACGACCAAAGAGATTTAGATTTTGCTAATAAATATGATCTAAAAGTTACAACAGTCGTTACACCCGATATTAATGAAACTAATTTTTCTGTCTCTAATAGTGCATTCACAGATTCTGGGTATATGTTTAATTCATCATTTTTAAACGGATTAAAATCTCCTGAAGTATCCATAGAAAAGGCAATTGATTTTTTAGAAGAAAAAAAATTAGGAAGAAAAAAAATTAATTATAGATTAAAAGATTGGGGAATTTCAAGACAAAGGTACTGGGGCTGCCCAATACCAATTATTTATGATAAAGATAATAAACCTCATAAAATACCTGAAAACTTACTACCTGTTGAACTTCCCAGCATTAAAAAATTTAAAACATCTGGAAACCCATTAAACTTCGATGATAAATGGAGAAAAATTTCTATCGATGGAAAACAGTATACAAGAGAAACTGATACATTGGATACGTTTGTAGATTCCTCTTGGTATTTTTTAAGATTTTGTTCACCTCAAAAAAAAGATTATGGTTTTGACTCTGAAGATATTAATTACTGGATGCCAGTTGACCAATATATAGGAGGGGTAGAACATGCAATATTACATCTTCTATATTCCCGTTTTTTTATGAATGCATTATCATTTAAAAATAATGATTTTAATATTAAAGAACCTTTTAATGGATTATTTACACAAGGAATGGTCTGTCATGAGACCTATAAAGATAAATCTGGTAATTGGATAAGCCCTGATGAGATAATTTCGATTGATGATAAAAAGTTTTTAGAAAAAGATAAAACTCACGAAATAACAGTTGGTCCGTCTGAATCAATGTCAAAGTCAAAAAAAAATACGATAGACCCAGAGAAAATTATTAAGGATTACGGTGCAGACTCGGTAAGACTATTTATTTTATCAGATAGCCCACCAGAAAAAGACGTGCAATGGTCAGATGAAGGTATAGCTGCTTCACACAAATTTATTCAGAAATTATGGAATTTAAATTTAAATTTTTTAGAAGAAATTAGGAAAAATCATAAAAATGATACAGATGAAAAACTATACAAAATAACAAATAATTTTATCAACAATGTTACAAATAATTTATCAAAATTTTCATATAATAAAATAATTGCAAATTTTTATGAAATTTATTCAGAATTAAGTGAAATACTTAAAAAAGAATATTCTTCTAAAACCATTATAGAAAACTACAAAAAAATCCTAATTTGTATGCTTCCAGTGATACCGCATTTTGCGAATGAATGTATAGCTCTTCTAAAAGAGGATGAAAAAATTAAATGGCCTGATATTGATCAGAATATTTTAACAGAAGAAGTCATTAACTATGTTATTCAAATTAATGGTAAAAAAAGAGGCCTAATAAAAGCAAGTAGAAATATTACAGAAAAAGATTTATTAGACCTAATTAATAATAATCAAGAAATTAATAAATATTTTAAGGACAACAAAATAAAAAAAAATATATTTATTCCCAATAAATTAATAAATATCATAGTATAGGATTATGTTAAAAAAATTTATATTAATAATTATATCATCATTATTAATTTATAGTTGTGAATACACGCCAATTTATTCAGAAAAGAATATAAAGAATTTTTACATACAAAAAATTAGTTTTAAGGGTGACAGCAACATAAATATTTTACTGAAAAACAATCTTAAAAGATATTTTAAGATAAAAGAGGGTAAGAAATACAAAATTGATAGTTATTCGAAATATTCAAAAATTTCACAGTCAAAAAATAAATCAGGAAACACAACCTATTATGAGTTGTCTCTTGAAGTAAATTTTGAAATTACGGATCAAAATAAAAAAGAAAATTTAAAACTTACAGAAAAATTTATAATGAAAAATTATTCTAATGAATATGATGAAAATAACTATGAAAAATCGATTCAAAAAAATATGACTAATAAAATTGTGGAAAGTTTAATCTTACAGTTATCTAGAATGTAATGATTATAAAATACTTTGAACTTAACAAATTAGATTTCAATAAAAGTAAAATAATTTTATTACATGGTAAAAATGACGGTCTTAAAAGTGAGGAAGTTCAAAAATTACAATCAAAAATTAAAAAAGAAATTAAATATTATGAGGAAAAACAAATAATAGAAAACAAAGAATTTTTTTTAAGTGAAATTTTAAATAGATCTTTATTTGAAAGTGAAAAAATTATAGTAATTAAAAGGGCCAGTGAAAAAATCCGTTCAATCATAGAGGAATTAATTGAAAAAAAATCTATCGAAGACATTTTTATTATTGATTGTGATACACTGGATAAAAAATCAAAATTAAGAAATTTTTTTGAAAAAGATAAAAAAAATTTAATATCTGTAGCTTTTTACCCAGATACAAATGAAACTTTATCAAAAATAGCACACACTTTTTTAAGAAATAAGAAAATCTCACTATCATCTTCAAATATTAATTTCATAGTAAATAAGTGTAACGGGGATAGAAAAAGTTTAAATAATGAGTTAGAAAAAATTGAATTATATAAACTAAATAAAAAAGAAATAAACGAACAAGATTTATTAAAATTAATTAATTTAAATGAAAATCATAGTGTTAACGAACTAATTGATTTTTGTTTAGCAAAAAATCAAAAAAAAACTCTCGACATTCTTAATGATAATATATTTTCAAATGAAGATTGTATTATTATCACAAGGACGATGCTTAAAAAGACTAAAAGACTACTTAAACTAATTCAAGATTTCAAAATCACAAAAAATTTAGAAAAAACTATTAATAATGCCAAACCTCCAATTTTTTGGAAAGAAAAAGAGATCACAAAACAGCAGCTTAACAAGTGGTCAGATTATAAAGCACAAAAGTTGATTGTAGAAATTAATGAAACTGAACTTCAATTAAAAAGGTTGCCAGTTAACTCAATCAATTTAGTGACAAATTTTTTGTTAGAACAATCAATCTAATTAATAATTATTTTTAATAACTTCGATAATTCTATTTAATTGATCTAAATCTTTATATTCAAAAGATATTTTCCCTTTATTATTTTTTTTATTTAAAATATCAACCTTTAGACCAATTTTTGAAGAAATTGATAGCTCTAAATCTCTTACATTTAAATCTTTATTAATCTTTGAAGGTTTTATTTTTTTTTTAAATATTTTAACAAAATTTTCTGCCTGCCTAACTGATAAATTTTTTTCTATGATTTTATTTGCTATAAATAAGGCATTTTCTAAACCAACTAAAATCTTGGCATGCCCAGAAGAAATCTTTTTTTGCTCAACTAATTTTAAAACTTCATTAGGAAGATTGAGTAATCTTAATGAATTTGTAATATAACTCCTACTTTTACCAATGAATTTAGAGACTTTATCTTGATCATATGAAAATTCATCTATAAGTCTTTTGTAACCTTGAGCTTCTTCTAGTGGATTTAAATCATGTCTCTGAACATTTTCAACTATCGCAAATTCCAGAGATTTAAGATCATCAGCTTCTGTTACGACAACAGGAATATCATGAAGTCCTGCTTTTCTAGCGGCCAACCATCTTCTTTCACCGGCTATAATCTCATATTTGAAATTTTCAGAAACTGATTTTCTAACAATAATTGGCTGAATTACTCCGCGCTCTTTAATTGAATTAGTTAAGTCCTCTAAATTTTCTTCATCAAAATTTTTTCTCGGTTGGTATTTATTAGGGATAATTTCACTTAAAGATAATTTATTAGTTTTATTTTCAACTTTAGTTTCACCAATCAAAGAGGATAAGCCTCTGCCTAAACCTTTTTTTATTTTAGAATTCATTAAGCTGCACTCCCAATTCTGCTTTCTTGAACAATAAATTCATCTGTAAAACTATAATAAGACTTACTTCCCGGACAGTTTTTATCATAAACTAATACGGGCACTCCATGAGAAGGGGCCTCTGAAAGTCTTACGTTTCGTGGTATGACTGTTTGATATACTTTATCTTTAAAATAATCTCTTGCTTCCTGCTCTACTTGAGAAGATAGTTTATTTCTTCTATCATACATTGTTAAAAGTATTCCTTGTATTTCTAAATCTGGATTTAAATTTACTTTTATTCTCTCAATAGTTTTCATCAATTGGGTTAAGCCTTCTAAAGCAAAAAATTCCGTCTGTAGAGGTACCAACAATGAATTAGAAGACACCAAGGCCATCACAGTTAATAGACTTAAAGATGGAGGGCAATCTATTAGGATATAATCGTATAGGGCTTCAGAATCCTTTAAATAAGCGGTTAATTTAGTCTTTAAAATAAATGCTCTATCATTATCACCTGCTGTTTCAACCTCTAACCCCGACAAATCTACATTTGAAGAGATTAAATCTAAATTTTGAAATTTTGTTTCCTTAATTACATTAGAAATAGACATTGTCCCATTAAGTATTCCATAGATAGTTTGATCTGATTGTTCATTATTTGATAATCCTAATCCTGTGGTAGCATTTCCTTGGGGATCTAGATCTATAACTAAAATTTTTTTACCTTGTTGAGATAAAGCTGAAGCTAAATTTATTACTGTAGTTGTTTTACCTACCCCACCCTTTTGATTTATTATTGAAATTATTTTCATGATATTTTTTTTTTAATTTTTTTTATATTTAATATAAATGAGTCCTTATTGGTTAAACTTTTTTTTTCTTCATAATCTAATTCCCATTCTTGAAGCATATCATTAAAAATTTTTCTTCCGGTATTCCCCATGAAGAAAATTATATTTTTATACTTTTTAAAATTTTCATTAACTAAATTAAGAATTACTGGCATTGGTTTAAAGGCTCTGGACATTATCGTACCTGTTTCAATATTTTTAATTGTAAAAATATCTTTATGAATTATCTCTGTGTTTAAACTTAATTTTTTGGAAACTTCTCGTAAAAATTCGCATTTATGGTGACTTTTTTCATAAAGATTAACTTTCATGCTATTTTTAATTTTTTTCATGACTATCGCTACAATTAATCCTGGTAGTCCACCTCCACTTCCTAAATCAGAGGTTGTATTAGAATTTAAGTCAACAAAATCAACAATTTGTGCAGAATCTATTATATGGCGCTCCCTTATATCCTCTTTTTTCGACATTTTTCTACTAATTATGTTAATTTCCCTATTTTTATCTTGGATCATTGAAATCAGCATTTCAAGCTCACTACAAGTTTCACGTGAAACATCTAAATTTTGAATTTTAGAGTAAGAATTTAAAATTACATTATCCATTAAGCTATATGCTTAATAGACTTTCTTTTAACGTGTGACAACAAAATATATACAGCAGCAGGTGTAATCCCATCTATTCTTAAAGCTTGACCCATTGTTTTTGGTCTTATTTCCTTAAATTTAGCCTTAACTTCATTGGATAAACCTGAAAATTGATCATAGTCGATATTATCTGGTATTGATAAATTCTCATCTCTTTTGAAAGCCATTATATCAGCTTTTTGCTTTTTCAAATAACCTCTGTAATGGCTATTAATCTCTATTTGTTCGTCAATTTCATCTCCATAATCATATACTTCAGGCCAAATATTTCTAATCTTCTTCATATCTACATTTTTTTGAGACAAAATTTCTTCAGCAGATCTAAAAACACCATCTTTTGCAATTTGTATCCCAAATTTATCAGCTTTCGAAGGAGAAATATTTAAATTAGTCATCTGTAATGTAATTTTTCCCAATTTATCGAATTTATCATCAAATATATCTTTTCTGTTATCTGATATTAGTCCAATTTTAATTCCTTTCTGAGTAAGCCTTAAGTCAGCGTTATCAGATCTAAGACTTAATCTATATTCAGCCCTTGATGTAAACATCCTATAAGGCTCGGCAACTCCCTTTGTAACTAAATCATCAATCATTACTCCAATATAAGCATCTGATCTATCCAGAATAAAAGGCTCCATATTTTTTAGAGAAAGAGCAGCATTAATCCCAGCCATGAGACCCTGTGCAGCTGCTTCCTCATAGCCTGTAGTTCCATTGATCTGACCAGCTAGATATAAATTTTTAATTTTTTTTGTTTCTAGTGTTAAAAAAAGTTCTCTTGGATCAATATAATCATATTCTATAGCATATCCTGGCCTAATAATTTTTACATTATCTAAACCATTGATATTGTTGAGAATTTCTCTTTGAACTATTTCTGGTAAAGAAGTAGATATACCATTGGGGTAAATAGTATGGTCATTAAGACCTTCTGGCTCCAGAAATATTTGATGTCTAGACTTATCAGCAAATTTTACTATCTTGTCCTCTATTGAAGGACAATATCTTGGACCAACACCCTGTATGCTACCAGAATACATTGCGCTTTTAGATAAATTCTTTTCAATAATCTTATGAACCTTTTCATTGGTATAGGTCATCGAACACGAAACTTGTTTATTTAAATTTTTTTTTGTTAAGAAAGAAAAAAAATATGGATCTGCATCTGCAAACTGTTTTTCTAAATTATTAAAATTAATTGTTCTAGCATCTAATCTGGGAGGTGTCCCAGTCTTTAGTCTTCCAATTTTAAAATCATACTTTTTTAACTGCTCACTCAAACCGGTACTTGGTTTTTCATTAAAACGACCGGCAGGAGTTCTTTCATCACCAATGTGTATCAATCCATTTAAAAATGTGCCAGTTGTTAAGATTAACTTATTACAACTAACTTTATTATTATTTAATGTAACAAATCCACTTATAACATTATTTTTAAAAATAAATTTAATTACTGGATCAGAAAAAATGCTTAAATTACAGTAGTTTAAAAGTTTTTCTTGCATAAATTTTCGATATAATGATCTATCAGATTGGGTTCTTGGACCTCGTACAGCTGGCCCCCTGCTTCGATTTAATAATCTAAATTGTATACCAGACTTATCTGTAACCTCACCCATAACTCCATCCAAGGCATCAATTTCTCTTACAAGGTGACCTTTCCCTAAACCACCAATAGCAGGGTTGCACGACATTTCACCAATGGTATTTTTGTTATGAGTAAATAAAGCAGTATTAATTCCAAGCCGTGCAGATGCTGCAGCAGCTTCACAGCCTGCATGGCCTCCACCAATTACTACCACATCGAAAAATAAATCTTTTTTCATGATGTAAATTTATATTCGATTTGAATATTTACAAGATTTGAGTTTTGTTCCTTAAATAAGTGTTATTTATCAATATAAAACGAAAAAAATGACCTAAAAATGCAGCAAAATCGATTTTATTTTCCAATACAAAAATCGTTGAAAATACTACCTAATATCTCTTCTACATCAACTTTTCCAACAATCATACCCAAATGTCGAGTTGCCAACCTTAAATCTTCAGCTGCTTTGTCAAAATCTTTTTTATCATTTTTGTCCAAAAAGTTTTTTAGATGATCTACACACTGGACTAAATGTTGTCTATGTCTTTCCCTGGTAATTAGAATATCTTCTTCAGTTATAAATTTATTCTTTAAATTATTTTTTATTTTTAAAATTAAGTTCTCTATATTTAAATTATCTTTTAATGAAATTAAGACATGATTAATTTTTAGAATTTGCGGATCTAACTTTTCTTTTAAAAGATCTGATTTGTTAATTACCAATATTGCATTATTTTTTAACAAATCATTCAAAAAAGGGCTTAAATCAATGCTTTTAGCATCGACTACTACTAATTTTAAGTCAGCATTTTCAGCTTTTTTAAGTGATAATCTAATTCCCTTTTTTTCAATCTCATCTTTTGAATCCCTTATGCCTGCTGTATCTGAAATAATAACAGGATATCCATCTATATTTAGGTGTGCTTCAATAACATCTCTTGTTGTGCCGGCGATTTCAGAAACTATAGCAACTTCTCTTTTAGATAAATTGTTTAATAAACTTGATTTACCTGCGTTAGTAGGTCCTATAATTGCAATTTTAAAACCCTCACGAATTATCTCTCCAACCTTTTGATCATTCAAAATTTTATTAATCTCATTTAATACATTTGAAGAGTCTATTTTTATTTTTTTTAAATTTTCTTCAGGTAGATCTTCCTCTGGAAAATCTATTTTTGCTTCTACAAATGATAAAGTTTTTAATAATTTTTCTCTCAACCCATTAAATTTTTCTGAAGATTTTCCTTTCATTATTTTTACAGCTTGCAATCTTTGAATTTCAGTTTCTGCTGAAATTAGG
>Ga0222715_10004555_pt1 | contig 11981 bp, 24 predicted proteins | sample C33_9DmetaG_FD_165056 | JGI IMG/M metagenome (GOLD analysis project Ga0222715, IMG submission 165056) | Estuarine water microbial communities from San Francisco Bay, California, United States - C33_9D | ecosystem: Environmental > Aquatic > Marine > Unclassified | place: USA: California...
ATGCAAGTCGCAAAGAGTTCACAGTGAGCTTTGACGACATATGGGACATAGATGTGGTAGAATGGCAGACATCCCAAGAATAATAACCAACGGCTACATAGAACTGCGAGCCCTCACACCCACTGGCGAAGCCAGCTTGCAAAAGTACGGTGCGGTCCGACGTGTGATGCAGTTTCGCAACCAAATCGGACAGATGATGCGTAAAGACTGGCGTCTATACGGTGTAAAGGGTCCTTATATTGAAGTATGTAGCACACAGGGCACATGGGGACAGGAATATCTCAGCCTACACCACGATCCCGACTTGGAAATAGTACAGGCTTGGGGACAAACGGATAAATATTAACATGGAATACAAGTATACAACTGACGGTGAAGAACTCACTCTAGAACAAGCACAAGCTCGTGCCAACAGCACAGGGTCTAGTGTACATCTATACACCAGCCCAGGTGACAACGGTGCTGACTATGTGACTGTTGCACCGGAGAACGCAGAATGAAATATACAGTAGAAGGTGTGAGCTACACATCAAAGAAATCAGCAACAGAAGCTGCAGGTGAACTACACAACACCACAGGCAGAGCTGTACAAATTCAACAAGGTGATTCAACACTGGGTGAAACAGTGCAGACAGAATGGATTGGCCTAGAGCCACTAGTACCAGACTGTGATGACCTAGAACCTGTGGATCGAAGCGAACGATTGGCACAGCGTCGTGAACCTGAACCAGGCACGAGCCTTCCCCAACCGGAGTAAACAACACAAACAATAAATGCTCGCTTTTGTGCGGGCTTTTTTGTCTTAAATATTTCTGCTATGGATGACCCTTGCGATGATATAACACTAACAGAGGAGTGGCACAGATGGTTACATACTATCGAATCTACGACCACACAAGTAAAAACACACTTGCCTCAGGAATAGGTAGCCTTGAGCAAGCAACAGAAGTACTACACTTCTTACAATCAGACTACCCCCATGACGAACTAGAGATCGAATCATACACTCGTAGTACAGTAAAGAGTGGCTTTGGAAGAGATCCTGATCTACACTAACATGTACGCTTACCTCACACTCCTAGGACTACTGGCTACACTAGCTGTATTCCAAACAAACCCAAGTGTATTATATCTAGCACTGGTGTGGATCATACCTTTAACGGTTGCAAGTGCATGTGCTACAATAATAAACAATGAAAATGAAAACAAAGACTCGTAACACGTATATAACACTGTATGTGATACTACTTGCACTACTCGTAGCTGTTGTACTAGTATAGAGCTATAAGAGAAGAATGCTACGCATATCTTCTTTCACACGTACAGTATATAGAGTATATAGAGCTATAGTAGTATAGACCCCGCTGCTAGTATCTGTGGCACCTAGAAAACTGTAAGACCCCGCTGCTAAGGCCACTGCGTGTACACAGTGTTGAGTGGTTGTGAGAGAGTAGAAAAGTATTTGAACTATGCCTCTCGTCACCTCGGTCAAGAAAAAATTTTTTCACTATAGATCAAACGGTTAGTGTGGCTTTCTCAGGTGATTGTTCACGGTGGCCCCAACGATAGACACCGTACAGCACCCTTAAACCACCCTTAAACCACGGTTCTCACTGTAAAATCAACAGTTTACACCGTGAACTTCATCCTGCCCCCGAGGGGCCCCTACACTGTACAACACACTACTACACTATACACTGTACACGTACAACTTCAACTCGCTCTATAGCTCTATATACTAGCTAAGAGAGGCTCTGTTGGGGTTCTGCTCTGTGCCACTCTTGCTCTATAGCTCTATATACTCAACACGCTCTATACGCTCTATACACTCAATGCTCTATAGCTCTATGCTCAATACGGGCTCAATGCTCAATGCTTGCTCAATAGCTTAGATGTGGTTCTTGAGGCTGTGGTTGAGGAGAATCAGCTAAGTTATTGAAAACATTGGGTTTTTCAACTTGGAGGGGCTAACCTATTGATTTTATTGGATTTTCTGGGGAGATGAAACCCCTTATCTATCAAGAGGTTGTGTCGGCCTGTGTCGTTTGCTGTTTTCTCTAATGATATCAATGTGTTACCGCGGACAGTTCAGGTATCACATCTATCTTTCGGCGTAAGTGTGGGGTCTTGAACCTTCAGGCACCCCGAGTGTATTGGACTCCGGTATCTGGCTTTCGCTTAACGTTCCCGGCGGGTGGATCTACAGTCGATCCTCTATGTTGGTTGGATTTGCCCTCCTTTGTTGTTGCCCTTATTGTTCTTACAGTATATGGTCAGCAATCCAAAATGTCAACCAAAAAAAGCCAAAAAAAAAATAAAAAAATGGCAAAAAAGAGGTTGACCTGTGCTGCGTTTGAGGCTATACTGTATACAGTTAAACAATAAAGCAGAGAGGGCAAACTATGCAAAATATTAACTTTCCACTAAAGGTACAATTGGCCGGCGACAGCATTTGGGACTATGATGGTCCGCAAACTGTAACAGTGAGTGGCATTGACTTGTATTATGTAGACGAGGACTATAACACGGTCCCTGCAGATGCACCCAATGCTCGTTTGCTAGACGTGCATGTAAAACACGACACGGACTGGCGTATATACACAGACAGTGGCTTTGAAGCAGCAATAAGTGCTGCACTTGGCTTTGACGTAGCATTTACAGAGCAAGGCATGCAAGACAACGGCCTTGCAAGCATGGAGGAGGTATAACATGTACACAGTAGAAATATACCGAGCAGACCGCAGACAGAAGACGGGAGAGCGTCTAGTACTTAAGAAAGACTATGACACCACCAACCGTAGCACACTAGAGAAGAGTGTGCAAGATCACCTAGGCAAGAACGAGCGTTATGAGGTTCACGAGACCTACGTAACCAAGACCAACATGATGAGTGGCAAACCGTTCCAGGAGCGATACGATACTCCATACTATTGCAGCCCTAGCAGCGAAACCTACTGGAGCATGTAAAAAGAGGTTGACTTTGCGATCAGTTGATCTTATAATATAGATATAGTTAAACAAAAGAGAGGGCAAAATGAATCAAGTACAAACCGCAATCCAAGCAATCCGTTCAATGAACACAGATGAACTCAGCCAAGTAGCAGAGGCCATCCAGATGCAGAGAACCTGGTTGAACCGTCAAGCGATTCGAAGTTTCGAACTAGGAGACACAGTAGAGTTCAACGGCAAGCGAGGCTACAAGAGTGGCACAGTCAAGAAGATCAATAAGAAATATGTGATCGTAGACTGTGGCATAGAGCAATGGCGAGTTCCGGCTACCATGCTCAAAGTCAAAATAATTGGATAAAAAGGCAAATTAGGGGTTGACTTCGGTCAGCCCTTTTGCTATAATGAACACATAAGTTAAACAAAGCGAGGGCAAACGCAATGGCAAATTCAAGAGATATCGCACTAGAGCTAGTTGAGAACGGCATAGTATCAGCAGAGTCAATGCTGACTATGTGCCTCAAGTATATGTCAACAGATGATGTTGAGGATATGCTTGACTGCAACGAGTTGAGCGAACGTTTTTTCGAAGACGAGGACGAAGACTACGAAGATGATGGGCAGCCTACTTGGGAGCAAGAGTGGGCAGACTTTGGCGAGGAGTATTAAGATGTCAGACAAGGAATACTTCACCACAGTGCAGGTCACTGTCAAGTTGACTATCCGTTCCGACGAACCACTCACAGAAGAAGATGTAGACGAGTTCCTGTCAGAGACTCCATACGAGTTTGGCAGTGACGAAGGCGTCACAGTGGAAGGCGGCGGCACCTGCCACATTGCCGCAACTGAATGGACTGACAACAACATTACCATCTTGAACTACGAATAGGGGTTGACAACTCCACCTCGTGGTGCTATACTACTATTAACAATTAAGGCAAGGAGGGCAATATGCCAAATTGGTGCAACAACAATATCACGATTCAGGGTTCAACTGAAACTATTAAAAAACTTTGGGAAGAGGCCACAGCCGAAGATGGCGGACTGCTATCAGCAATGGTTCCTATGCCCAAGGCTCTAGAAGGAACTACATCACCTACACCACAAGAAGGTGCCAGCAACTACGAAGGTGAACAGCCGAAGGTAGATGGCTACGACAATTGGTATGATTGGTGTGTGGCCCGATGGGGAACCAAGTGGGATGTATCTACAGAAGGCTTAGAGTTCAAAGACAACAAGGACGGCACAGCCTCGATCAGTGGTTGGTTCGACAGTGCTTGGGCTCCACCACTTACCGCATACGAAACATTCTGCGAAAGCATGGACGGTGTCTACATTGAAGCAAGTTATCACGAAGGTGGTATGGACTTCGGTGGCTTCTGGGATAGCGAGAGCGGTGAAGATCATTGTGAAGGCATCTACGAGACTTGGGAACAGTATAAGGACAATCTCGACAATGCTCCTGACTGGTTCAAACGCATAGATGAAGAATACGGTCTATCCGATCAATACGCTGAATGGGAAGAATTAGAAATGGATGACGGGGCATAATAGGGGTTGACAAGGATGCCCTTTGAGCATATACTATAGATAACAGTTAAGCAATAGGAGGGCATCCAATGGGCTACAAGATTTTAAACATCGATCCAGAGTTTCGCGAGAAGTTTGTTGAGAGAGCAGGTCTCGAAGGACCGTTCTTCTACGATGGGAACGATGTGCTCTACTACGATCCTAAGGCTGGAGCCTACTACGATCCGCGAACAGATATGCTGCTCACCTATGACGAATATGTTGAGAGAACGGAAATTAGGGGTTGACAAACGGATTTGTTGATCATATAATATAAACATAATAAGGAGGGCATCCATGTTGAAACTAGCATATTGCGATAAGATCGCAGACACAATCAAGAAAGCATTGCTCAAGCATGATCCAGATGGGATTATCACATTCTCAGGACCTGTTAAGAGCGACCTGCATCCTGAGGGCGGATGGTTTGTTAGCCCTAAGAAGATGATCACTGTACACGACATGAACGGCAAAGCCTATGTGGTTACAGTAGAAGAAGCACCGTTTTTGGATAAAGATTTCGGTTGACAAGCTGCATCATTGGTGCTATAGTATAAACATAAACTAAACAAGCGAGGGCAAAATGGCTACTAGATCAAACATTGCATATAAAACAGCAGAAGGCAAAATCCGCAGCGTCTACTCACACTGGGACGGCTATCCCGAGTGCAACGGTAAGATCCTGTTGGACAACTACAAAGACATTGAAAAGATCAAAACACTGATCGAACTGGGCAGCATCAGCAGCCTGGGAGCAGAGATTGGCGAGAAGCAGGACTTCGACGATCGCAACTCACAAAAAGATTCATGGACGCTTGCGTATCACCGAGACCGTGGCGAGTCGCTAGTGATTAACGAATACGATGACATTCCAAGTTGGATCGACGACATGGAGGAGTATGCCTACCTGTGGAACGGCCAGGAGTGGATTGTAAACGATCACGGTGAGCGTGACGACAACGGATTTCCAATTTTCAACTTCGTAGAGGACGTACTTCGTCCAGACGTTGTAAAAGAAATTTGGGGATAATGTAAAAAAGTGGTTGACACCTTCGGGTGTTGACTGTATACTGTAAGAGTAAGTTAACAAAGCCTAGGAGGGCATCTAAGATGGCAACAACTAAGACCTATAGTGTAGTGGGCACTTCAACTCACAATGGTGTAACCAAAGTTCGATTTGCGAATGACTATGTTACTCGTTTCAAAGTATTAATCAAAAATCAACATGAGAACATTGAGCTGTTAGAGCTTGATCAAGAAATGACCAAAGCAGATGCGTTGAAGTTTCTTATGGAGCACCCCAAGTTCCAATCAGAGGAGCAGCAGAGTGCGATCTATGATTTCGTTGTGCGTAATGCGTACGAGATCAAGAAAGAAATCGACTCAGAAGTCGAAGTAGAAGTAGAGCTAGAAGAGGAGTCGGCTACAGTCTAACACCTCGGGCGGGAGTGATTTCGTCCTCCCCAGATGTTGAGAGCGGTGGGGCTCACATCATTTCATATCAGATTCTTAGGGCCGTTAGCTCAATTGGTTAGAGCATCGGACTCATAATCCGCAGGTTGGGGGTTCAAGTCCCTCACGGCCTACCAAAGATCTGCCCGTAGCTCAGCTGGATAGAGCAACGGCCTTCTAAGCCGTGGGTCAGGGGTTCGAATCCCTTCGGGCAGGCCAATTGGGCCCGCATGGTGGAATAGGTAGACACAAGGGACTTAAAATCCCTCGCTTAGTGCGTCCCAGTTCGAGTCTGGGTGCGGGCACCAAAATAAATTAAAAAAATGGTTGCATTTAGGAAACACTTGTGCTATATTATACATACTAAACAAGCATACGGAGGGCAGTTATGCAAGCATTAAAAACTATTACACAAACACAAACTACACAAGTGGAAAGCGTACATGCGGAAACAGTATACGCTGTTCTAACAAACGCATTTAACAACTTGCAACTATTGGAAGCAGACTGCACGGGTGCAAGCATGTTTATTAACAGTGCAAACATTTATGCACAACTAGCAGACTTGTACGCAAGTTTTGCAAGTTACAACGACTACGTTGCACTTAGTAGCGTAATGGAAATTTTTGCTAACAACATAACATACTACGACGAAAGCAGCTTGTACGACGACTGCGTTGCTAACACAGCAATGCAAAATGTTAACTTGCAAGACTACGCATATTTAAGCAACTAAAAATAATTTACAACACACAGCATTTTTTATTTGACAAGTGCTGTGTGTTGTGCTATAGTGTATGTATAGTTAGAAGCAACGGAGGGCATCCAATGATTAAGATCCATAACAGAGCGTACAACACAGGTGAAGCACGTTACCTACAGTTGGACGAGGTCAACATTGTAACACAGAAGATTGATTACAATGGTGCACCTTACATCCTGTTTGAGCACAAAGACTTTCCGCTAGGTGCGTTGAGTGCTACATTTGATGGCACCTACTGGGACTGTGATTTGGATTAATTAGGGGTTGACTTTTAGTACAGTTGATCATATACTATAAGAACAATAAAAGAAAGAGGGTAACATGGGCATGTCAAGTTATATATTAGATTTAGAAGACGAGTTCAACGATGCTGTTGCAGAAGCATGCGGCGAGAGTGAACATCCAAGTGAAGTGCTGCGTGTAGCAATGCAGCATAGGTCAAAGGTTCCACACTACACAGATGAAGAGATCTCAGAGATCGTAGATGAGATGTGGAATGAGTTTTGGAGGGAGTACGCATAATGAAAGCATTTAGTTTCTTTGGCGGAGTGTTGATCGTGCTAGGTGTACTAGCTATCGCAGGCTCAGCAGGCGACTGTGACGGCAAGTGCGGTCCAGGTAATGATCTTTCAACTATGCTGTTCATCATCTTTTGGGCAATGGTAAGTATTGGGCTTGGGTCTATTTTGGTTAAACTAGGCCTTGACAATTCAGGTGTGCGGTAGTATACTTAGGACATAAATTAATAAGCGAGGGCAAATAATGACAAACGTTATGATTAAAGAAGGCACATATAAGATACGGGGCAAAGATGTAGACCTAACAGGTATGGTCTTTCCACTAGTAGAAGAATTTAAAGTTGGAGCCAAAGGCGGCTACGTAACAGTAGATGGCCGTGCAGTTGCAGGCTTCCCAGCTCGTAACATCAAGATCTCAGTAAGCAGTGCGGATGCATATGCTGCAACAGGGCAGGCAACTGCTGCTATTGATGAGACAGATGAAGAGATTGTAGAACGTATCCGTGAGCGTTTTGAAATGCTCAAAGACATGACCAAGGCTGTAAAGAAAGGCGATGTGCGAGCTATGATCGTAAGTGGCCCTCCAGGTGTTGGTAAGTCGCATGGTGTAGAAGAAGTACTAGACCGCTACAACACTGTGATGACACTGGGCGGCGGCAAGAGCTTTGAGGTTATCAAAGGTGCTATGAGTCCGATCGGTCTCTACTGTAAACTATTCAACATGGCCGATAAAGGCAAGGTAGTTGTGTTTGATGACTGCGACTCAATCTTCCAAGACGAACTGTCGCTTAATATTTTGAAAGCAGCACTTGACTCCAAGAAGCAGCGATACATTCACTGGAATACAGATTCATTTAAATTGCGTAATGAAGGCGTGCCGGACAAGTTCAAGTTCGAAGCAAGTGCGATCTTTATTACAAACCTAAAATTCGACAAAGTCAAAGGCAAGTTGCGTGAGCACTTGGAAGCACTAGAGTCCAGATGTCACTACATGGACCTAACCATTGACACAGATCGAGACAAGATGCTGCGTATTCGTCAGGTCGTCAATGACGGTATGCTGAACGAATATCAGCTGTCAGAAGATATCGTAGAGGAAATTATTGACTTCTGTGATATCAATAAGAAGCGACTAAGAGAACTGTCCCTAAGGACTGTATTAAAAGTCGCCGACTTGGCCAAAGCATTTCCTACCAAGTGGGAAGCAATGGCAGAGAATACTGTGATGAGACGCTAATGCCCTCAGCGTAGATCACAGTTAGGTACAGCATCAGAGCACCCTCATAGCCCTCACGCTCTGCTGTACTGCTCGCCCGGGTTGAATCTTTGGATGTGCCCTCGTCCAATTAGATTCCCCGGGCATTTTTATGGCAAAAATACAACAAATTATTTTCAGATTTTGGTAAAAAAGAGGTTGACTTTCTCAGCTGTAGATGATATACTGTATATAACAGTTAAGCAAAAGAGGGCAAACAAATGCAAAACTTTATCGTTCGTACACAGATCCTAGAGAACTACGGTGCTCATTGCGAGGACGGCAAGTTCGCTTCAAACAATCACTACTGGAAAGCCAAAGGTGGCACTGACTACCTTGTAACGGGTTTGGACCGTTATCAGGACGCTTGGGCGTTTGTGATGGCTGCGTTCTCTGAGAACGGACTCAGCTACAAAGAGTTCCCAACAGAGTGCATCACGGAAGAAGAGTGGGTTGCACAGTTGCCCGACGATGCTGACTATCGTGACTTCCTCAAAGAGCAGGTCATAGTAGTATCGCCCAGCACGGGCAAAACATTCACCAAAGGTTATCCACAGGAGGTATAAAAAATGGCCAATATCAATTACTCAAAACAAAACGCACTGGTTGAGATCGAACAGTTGATGGAAGAGATTCAACACCGAGCAGATCAGATCGCGAGCATCTACAGGGAAGAGTTCCCTGACACATTCCAGCAAGGTGAAGCCTACGGATGCTTCAACCTAGTGGGCAGTTGGAATCGTTACGATACAACACTGGAGAGTCTGTTCCGATCAGCGGCTGCAGAAGCACAAGAAGAATTTGAAGAATTCGAGTAAAAAGAGGTTGACAACGAGAGCTGTTGATCATATACTAATAGCATAAGTTAAACAAACGAGGGCAAACACATGAAGACTTATATTTGGGCAATGGACGCAGGACATGAATGGCTTGCAGTCAAGAAACAAGAACTCACCGACTTGAACATCGCAGATAAGATCACAGAGTTCAGCTATGTCAAAGGCAGCACTGTATACCTAGAAGGTGACTGCGATGCCGCAACATTCATCAACGCATACACTGCCAAGTTCGGCGTTGCACCACAGACCAAACCGGGCAAGCATTGGGATCGTTGGCCAGGGCGTTCATTCGCTCGTTACACTGCAACAACGCCAGCACAATCCAATCCTGTCCAAGTAGGTGTGCGTCATCTAAACGACTACATTGAACAGCGTAACCGTTGGATGGCCATATTCAACAAGGATGAAGGCATCAAGTTCCCACTCACGCAAGCAATGGTTGACAAGATCATCAGCCAACTGGACTGTGATCTATCACCAGAGAACCTACACTGTGATGGAGAGATCAGTGCCGCACAAGCACAGGCTAAGTATCGTTTCTATAAGCTGGTAGCAGATGAGCTGGCTGATTACACATATGCAAACGGACTACAAATGCGTGAGCTTTACGAACTGTAATACTTTATCATTAGGGGTTGACAACAGCCCCTAATGAACATATACTATAAGAACATTAACAAAGCTGGAGGGCTAAACATGTACGCAACAACCACTAACACACTAACACAAGAACTAATCCAAGCAACAGCATTCGCTGCCGCGGACAAGTTCTTTATGAACACTATGAATGGCGAGGACGCAGGAGCATGTGGCTTTGCTTGGGTTACTGTATATCCAGAGCATAAGGGTAACACCAAGCTGGGCAAAGCAGAGCGAGCTGTACTCAAGAGTCTAGGCTTTGACAAGGACTGGACAGGCAAAGCATACCAGATGTGGAACCCTAGTAAGTACGCTTGCCAGAACATAGACACACTAGAAGCAGGTGCACGAGCTGCTGCAGAGCTGCTAAAGCAACATGGCTACAAAGCCTACGCAGGTAGCAGACTAGACTAGAGTTTGCCCTCGGGCAAGGTGAGCGGCACACCATCAAGTCGTAGAAGGGAGTAGTAGAGATACTACTCCTTTTTTTTTTGAAAAGAAAAATAAAAAAAATAAATTATTTTTTGAGAGGGGTGGGGGGTGCTTTTTACAAATAAAATCAAGCACTTAGCAAAGTGGTAGTGGTCAAAATCCACCAGCCAACCGAAAAAATACCCTGGATATAAATTTCTAGTAGCAAATTTTTTATCCACACAGACCCCATTTGTACTGTAAAAACAACCTCGCCCCACTGTCAAGTACTTCCCTAAAATTTTTTGCACACAATTTTTTTTACACACAGACCCCATTTGGGTAAATATTTTTGTACGCACAGTGTTTAGGCAGTTCGAACACAGTGTTGCATACAGCAGCGTTAAACAGTACGGTCGACAGTACAGATACGCTAATATTAGGTATAGTATAAGAGCGTTACTAGCTCTACTACACTGTGCGTACATTTTATATTTGGAAAGCTCATGTATAGCGTTAAAATACAGTATCCCTCTAACAAGACCAACGAGTACAAAGAGTCAATCACATATGCAGCCAGCATAGAACTATTCTTACACAACATACACACCACACAGCCAAGTGCAAGTGTGCTAGTACTAGAGAGTGCTCGAGATCTAACATTTGCACTGTTGTTACTATCAGGCTTTAGTTGTTATCCAGTTGTAGTGTTAGACTAATAACCCCTCTACACTGTGCTAGTACAGTAGCGTAGCTTGCTGTACACTCAAGAGCTAGGTACGGCTTTAAAAGAACCATCTTTTAACAAATCGTTATTGTAGGCTGAAACTAGGGCTGCGGAATACAGTTTATTTAATGGTTACACAGAAACTACACAGTAACACGTCAGTAGTATCACAGTAGCGGCCAGTAGAAATCGCTACCGTTTTTACTAGCGTAAACTGCTTCGCAGCTCTTGAGCGTACCGCTTCGCGGCTGTTGGGTTTTACCGCAGGCGGCTACGCCGTGTAGGGATCTAGGTGCTTTTGGATTTGATTGGTGCACCACTGTATGATGTGTGATTCACGCTGTGTGCGTAGTACATGCCAAGGATTTAATCTACGCCAAGGATTGATTGTAACTGTTACATAACTCCAGCGAGGATAGTTGCGTTGCATCATATAGTTGAGTGCTATCCACTCTTGTTCTGCTAGTACTGTTCTCTTTGAGTTTTCTACTCGTACTGTTGGGGGACCTCCATTGTGTCCGCCCACTGCAACTGCTCGTGTGTTGGCCATTGTGGTTTGTTGTGTTACTCGCACATGAGGAGGAACTATACGCTTGAGCTGTTCCGCAACATCATCTGCTAGTTCGTAGTGCAGTGCAATGCTCACATAAGGTTCTGTTCTATAGTACCATATGCAGTCTAGTTCGTCCCACAGTGTGCCTCTGTGACCGCTGCAACTGCTCACAGTTAGATAGCCTAGATCCCAAAATGCACGGACCAAGCTTCGTATGCCTGGTTCTATCTGACTCAAGTAGTGATCTGAGTATGGACTAACACTAGCACTGACTTCTCCGCCCATGTTGATGCGGCCGTCGGGCTGTAG
>Ga0222715_10004559_pt1 | contig 11977 bp, 10 predicted proteins | sample C33_9DmetaG_FD_165056 | JGI IMG/M metagenome (GOLD analysis project Ga0222715, IMG submission 165056) | Estuarine water microbial communities from San Francisco Bay, California, United States - C33_9D | ecosystem: Environmental > Aquatic > Marine > Unclassified | place: USA: California...
TAGGTCCTGGTTTTTAATACCAGGACCTAGCGTTTTTATTCGTCATCAGCTTCTTCAATAATAATTTCCTCACCAGTCTCCTGATCGATATTCTTCATGGACAAGCGTACCTTGCCACGATCATCGAACCCAAGACACTTTACCTTCACTATATCGCCTTCGTTAACAATATCAGTGACGGCGCGAACTCTCTCTGGCCTTAGCTCAGAAATGTGAACCAATCCATCGCGCGGACCTAGGAAATTCACAAAGGCACCGAAGTCTAGTACCTTCACTACCTTACCTTCATAGATCCTGCCAGCTTCAGGCTCTGCAACTATTGCCTCAATCATTTGACGGGCTTTTTCAGCAGCAGATGAATCTACCGAGGCGATTTTGATCGTTCCATCATCCTCGATATCTACTTTAGCACCAGAGACCTCTACGATCTCACGGATCACCTTGCCGCCAGAGCCTATAACTTCCCGAATTTTTTCTTTGGGTACTGTCATGGTCGTAATTCGGGGGGCGTGGCTAGAAACTTCTGTACGTGCTTGACCTAGTCCTTTGTCCATTTCCCCTAAAATATGCTTGCGGCCATCCCTAGCTTGGGCCAAAGCGACCTTCATGATTTCCTCGGTGATTGAGGTAATCTTGATGTCCATCTGAAGACTGGTAATGCCATCGGCAGTACCGGCAACTTTAAAGTCCATATCTCCGAGATGGTCTTCGTCACCTAATATGTCTGAGAGAACTGCGAACCGATCGCCTTCTTTAATAAGGCCCATAGCGATGCCTGCTACTGGCTTCTTTAAAGGGACACCAGCGTCCATCATGGCAAGACTGCCGCCGCAGACTGTGGCCATTGATGATGAACCATTCGACTCAAGAATTTCCGAAACACACCTAATGGTGTAGGGAAAATCTTCATGCTTAGGCAGCATTGGACGCAACGCCCGCCAAGCTAGCTTGCCATGACCAATTTCCCGACGACCAGGCGCACCAATTCGGCCGGTCTCGCCAACCGAAAATGGCGGGAAATTGTAATGCAGCATGAAACGCTCTCTGGTTTCACCTTCCAGTCGATCCAAAATCTGTTCATCGGACCCTGTACCAAGCGTACAGACAATCAGGCCTTGAGTTTCACCTCTCGTGAACAAGGCTGAGCCATGGCTTCGTGGCAACACTCCTACCTCCGCCACAATTGGGCGGACAGTCTCAGTATCACGACCATCGATACGCAACTTGGTATCTAGAATGGCACCGCGAACGATATCCTTTTCCAGATCTTTCAAGACGTTCTTAGCCAGACCTTCATCACCTTCTTCTGCCACAATTGCGGCGATTGCCTTTTCTTTAGCTGCGCCAACAGCAGATTGGCGGTCTTGTTTAGCAACGATTGCATATGCCGACTTTAGATCATCACCAACAAGTCCTTCGAGCTTAGAGCGCATTGACTCCTCAGCCTCTGGTTTCTCAGGAGCAGGCCACGCCTCTTTAGCAGCGGCCTCCGCCAAGTCGATGATAAGGTCAATGACGGGCTGGAATCCTTTGTGACCGAACATCACGGCCTCAAGCATCCGTTCTTCCGAAAGCTCTTGAGCCTCAGACTCAACCATCAACACGCCTTCTTGAGTGCCGGCAACGACTAGATCAAGCGTGGATTCCTCCATCTGATCTAATGTGGGGTTCAGTACTAAGTTACCGTTTACCTCGCCAACCCGGGCACCGCCTATCGGGCCCATGAATGGAACACCTGATATTGTGAGCGCGGCCGAAGCGGCGATCATCGCTAGGATGTCTGGATCATTTTCCATGTCGTGAGACAGGACCGTTGCCAACACCTGCGTCTCGCATTTAAAGCCAGGTGCAAACAATGGTCGAATTGGACGGTCAATGAGCCTAGAGGTTAGCGTTTCTTTTTCGGAAGGCCGAGATTCGCGTTTGAAAAAGCCCCCTGGAATTCGTCCTGCTGCATAGGTTTTCTCTTGGTAGTGAACCGTTAGCGGGAAAAAATCTAATCCTGGACGAGGAGCCCTCTCTGCCGTAACAGCGCAAAGCACCACCGTCTCACCAAGCGTAGCCAGCACCGCACCGTTGGCCTGTCGCGCCATACGTCCTGTTTCCAGGACAAGTTTGCGGCCGTCCCAATCGATCTCTTTACGGACAATATTAAACATAACTCAGAATCCTTCCGACGGAGCACGGCCCCTGGCCATCATGTTGTGCTCCGCTGTTTTTGCAGCACCCCCGGCGCCACTTCTGTTTTTTTGCCTATCCACGGCATAGTTGGGGGCGACCATCGCCCCACAACTTCTGAAGCTAGCGGCGGAGGCCTAAACGCTGAATGACATCCTGATAACGAGCGTCATCCTTGCGACGAAGATAATCAAGCAGACGTCTCCGCTGACCAACCATCACTAATAAGCCCCTTCGCGAATGCAGGTCTTTTTTGTGATCTTGCATGTGATCGGTAAGGTTGCGGATGCGTTCAGTTAGAATCGCTATCTGTACCTCTGGCGCGCCAGTGTCGCCTTCGCTTTTACCATATTCCTTAACTAACTCTTCAGTACGTTCTTTGGTGATCGACATCGATCTATTCCTATTCGTTAAGAGTTGAGAACACGCTCTGGCTTGACCTCATTCGCTTCGATGCGCGCAATCGCTATCAGATTGCCATGCGCCTCTACGCGGAATTGGCAACCCTCTGGGAGGGCAGCAACTCTATCGAGATCGCCTTTACGTAAAAGACGGACACTACGCCCATTGCGAATGTCCGCTGCTTCACTGTCGGAAACGGCCAGCGCCGGGATGTCGTCCAGCGCGGTCTTAACCGGCAGTACCGCTGGGCAAACATCGTCGATGCGCCCAAGGGATGTCAAGTATTCGAGATCATGTGCCTGGTCGAGATTAAACGGACCAACACGTGTGCGGCGCAAAGCCGCTATATGGCCAAAACAACCCAACGCCATCCCTAAGTCACGGGCTAAGCCACGCATATACGCACCCTTTCCGCTTTCAACGTCAAAGATGGCGCAATCGACACTGGGAATTTCGACAAGGTCAAATTTAAAGATTTGAATCTCACGAGCCTTTAGCTCAAAACTTTCATTTTCACGGGCAAGATCATAAGCTCGGTTACCCTCCACCTTGATTGCGGAGTAGCGAGGAGGGGTTTGCATAATAGAGCCACGAAATTGCGACAAGACCGCCAAAATATCATCTCGGCTTGGCCTTAAGTCTGAGGTTTCGATCGGCTCACCTTCTGAATCATCTGTTGTTGTGGAGATACCCCACTGCACGGTGAAACGGTACGACTTTCTTCCGTCCATTGCATACGGAACAGTTTTGGTTGCAGAACCAAGGGCAATTGGCAGAACACCTGTTGCCAGCGGGTCAAGAGTTCCACCGTGACCACACTTCGCCCCAAGGCTTATGCGTTTAATAACATTAGACACTGCAGTAGAGGTCATTCCAGATGGCTTATCTATAACCAACCATCCGTTCGGAGCGTCCGGCGCAGGTTTCCGTCTTCTACGCGCCATCGATAAAAACCTTATCGTCCTCATCATCCGACAATTCGCGCAAGACAAGAGATATTCGCTGGCTTTGGTCAAAAGCCCTATCGGCCACAAATCGTAGGTCAGGAGTAAACTTAGATTCTATCATTCGACCAAGCTCAGCGCGGAGATACCCGCGCGCCCTTTTCAGAGCCTTGACGATTGCATCGGCATCCCCACCGCCTAGCGGGGTTACGAATACCGTTGCAGATTTAAGATCGGGACTAGGCTTCACCTCAGTCACCGTTATTACCTGCCCTGCCAACTCAGGATCACGAAGGTCTCCACGCGAAATAACTTCGGAGAGCGCATGACGAACGACTTCGCCCATTCTAAGCGCACGCTGAGTAGGCGCACCACCGCGCCTAGATTGAGTTCGCACCGCCATAGAAATCGCCGATCAAAGCACGCGAGCGACTTCTTCGACTTCGAAGCACTCTATGACATCGCCTTCTTTGATGTCCTGATAGTTTTCGAAGCCCATGCCACACTCAAAACCTTCGCGAACTTCCCGGACTTCTTCTTTGAAGCGCTTCAAAGTTCCGAGTTTACCTTGATGAATGACCACATTATCGCGCAGCAAACGCACACCTGCGCCGCGCTTCACGATACCATCGATAATTCTGCAGCCCGCAACTTTACCGACTTTAGTAATGTTAAACACTTCGCGGATTTCCGCATTGCCGATGAATTTCTCACGTTGCTCAGGAGCCAGCAGACCTTCCACGGCTGCCTTCATGTCATCCAGAAGCTCGTAAATTATTGAATAATAACGAATGTCTACACCATCTTGCTGAGCCTGGTTTCGAGCTGATGCCCCAGCACGAACATTAAAGCCAACCAGGAACCCACCAGAGGATGACGCCAGTGTTACGTCAGATTCACTAATCGCTCCAACCCCAGAATGGAGCACACGAATTGACACTTCGTCGTTTTGGAATTTTTCAAGAGAGCCGACGATTGCTTCCAGACTGCCTTGCACGTCAGCTTTGACTACAACAGGCAATTCCTTGCTCGCGCCCGACGCAATCCGACCAAACATTTCATTAATGGTTCCGCGTGGAGCCGTAGCAGTCCTCTTATCCCGCTCAATCCTTTGACGATACTCACTAACTTCACGAGCTCTAGCATCGCTATCAACAACAACAACCTCGTCACCAGCCATAGGAACACCAGAAAGCCCAAGAACTTCAACAGGTGTTGATGGCCCAGCTTCGTCCACCTGCTCACCTCGCTCGTTCAGCATAGCTCGCACCCGGCCCCATTCGGCACCAGCAACCAAAACATCGCCTCGACGGAGCGTACCAGACTGAACTAACACGGTCGCAACAGCACCCCGGCCACGATCAAGTTGAGCTTCAATGACAGCTCCACGTGCCTCACGAACTGGATTAGCCTTGAGCTCTAACAACTCAGCCTGCAGAGCAATGGCCTCGAGCAAATCATCAAGCCCCTGTCCAGTTATGGCCGAAACTGGGACCATCTGAACGTCACCACCAAAGTCCTCAGCCACAATTTCATGCGTCAGAAGCCCCTGCTTCGCGATACTTGGATCGGCGTCCGGTTTATCAATTTTGTTTATCGCAACTATCATTGGTGCTTCTGCGGCCTTAGCATGATTAATAGCCTCAACCGTCTGAGGCTGAACACCATCATCAGCCGCAACAACCAACACAACGATGTCAGTAACTTTTGCTCCACGCTGGCGCATTGCGGAGAATGCCGCATGTCCAGGGGTATCAAGGAATGTAAGTTTCGCCCCATTCACATCAACTTGATATGCGCCGATGTGCTGGGTTATCCCACCAGCTTCACCCTCGGTTACTTTAGTTTTTCGGATCGCATCCAACAAAGAAGTTTTACCATGGTCCACGTGCCCCATGATGGTTATCACTGGTGGACGTCCGACCAAGTCTGCGCCCGAATCAACAGAAGCATCTAAGCCAATCTCGACATCAGACTCTGAAACACGGCGAATGCGGTGACCGAATTCTCCTATTACGAGCTCAGCCGTATCCGCATCGATTAACTGATTAGCAGTTGCTATAACGCCAAGCTGCATCATCTTTTTAACAACATCGACTGTTCGAACGGCCATTCGATTGGCCAATTCGCTAACAACGATAACCTCAGGCAATACAACTTCTCGCACGACAAAGCCTTCATCTGTCGAACGTTGTTGACGCTGCTGACGTTCACGTTCACGCGCGCGTCGCATAGATGCCAAACTACGCGTTCTCTCTTCTGCAACCTCATCGTCGAGCGCTTGAGAAATTGTGAGCTTTCCAGTTCGCCTGCGGGCATCACCACGATCCCCGCGACGAGTTGCACGGCGCTCTTCTTCAGGAGTGATGCGCTCGCGACGGCGATCCTCATCCCGGGCGGCTCTGCCCTCAAGCGGAACATCAATGGGAATCAATGGTTCAGATGGCCCCGGCCTGCGTGGTGGCGGACGGTTCTGACCAGTGCGCCCACCGGGCGCTGGACCAGCTCGTCGGCCTTCTGCAGTACCACCAGGACGACGCCCATCTGCAGGGCCACCAGGACGGCGCCCATCTGCAGGGCCACCAGGACGACGTCCTTCTGGACGTCTACTTGGAGGAGTAGCCTGAGCTCGTTCTGCAGCCTCACGTTGCGCAATGGCTTGCTTTTCACGCTCCTCTTCCTCAGCTCTTTTAAGCTCTAAAAGCTCTCGTTCTTCAGGAGATAGCTCTGGCTCGGGAGGCGGAGCGGTCGCATCAAGCTGAGTTTTATCTTCAGCTTGGTTGGCATCTAAAGAAGCGTCAGCGCTAGATCCAGGTGCAAGGCCCCCAGCCTCAGACTGCTCAACCGCAAGAGGTTTAGGCTTAGGCTCGGGGCGCACACGAGGTGGTGGCGCTGGTGGCGCTGCTGGGCGGGCTGCACCTGACTGCAATGCTTGAAGGGCTTTAAGACGCGCTGCCTTCTCTGTCTCACTCAGGCCGCCCGAGGCTTCCTGATTACTGGCCTCCCTTGAAGGTGCCCGCGTCTTCTTCACCTCGACCGTTACGGTCTTGGTACGGCCACGCGTAAATTTCTGCTGTACCTGACCAGCATCAACGGTCTTTTTCAGACCTAGCGTACCTTTAGGCTGCAGGCGAAGTTTGCCTGACTTACGCTCAACTGTTTCGTCTTCGCTCATCTTTTTGAGCCCTCGCCCTTCGGGGTCGCCGCGGCGCCGTTATCCATCGGTACGGTGAGGCCGCGGCGCCGCGCCGCCTCCCGCAATAACATGTCGGAGAATTTTCCCCGCGTTACGAGCGCATTGACTACCTGATCACGCCCAAACGCCCGACCCAAACTGGCCGCCGACAAAATATCTAAAACTGGCACGCCTCGCGCCAGTCGTTCCAGTCTAACTCGCGAAGCTGGAGCAGCATCAGAAGCGACTACTACAGCACCCACGTTTTGATTGCGCGCAAACTCCCGAGCCTGCTCCCAACCAATGCCAACCATCCCGGCACCTCTCGCCAGTCCAAGCAGCTCAATTATACGGCTCTCCAGAAGGACAGAAGTATCTTCAAGCAGATTTTCCGGAATATCGATATCAGTTTTAAAGCCCGCCTTAAAGCGGCCAGCAACTGCTTTACCCAAAATTGAGTGGTTAGGCGTAACCCAAACACCACGACCGGGCAGCCGTTCTGCAATATCAGGGGTTACTCGACCGTCTGGATCGAGCACGAAACGCAAAAGTTCCACGCGCGGTCGCTTTGAGCGCGTGACAACGCACCGGCGAAAACCATCATCTCGCACTGGGCTAAACGCACCTGCGTTATTGGTAAGATTTTCAACTGCTTCAGCCATCTTGGCTCCGCATCTCCTGCCCAATTCGGCCGGCTCACACCGGCACATCCTCTTGATCAGAGGACTCTGCTGAGTCTTCAAACCATTCAGCGCGAAGAGCCATAATTAGACCATCAGCTTCCTCAGAGGAGAACGGACTGCCATCGATACCTGTCTTTAAGGCCTCCGCATCAAGTGTGGCAATGTCATCTACAGTTGCCGCTGCAACGTTAGGGTTTGTCATGTAACGGAATTCATCACTGGCAAGGTCAGCCAAGTCATCAAGAGAAAGAACTCCACATTCTCCAAGCCGTACTAGCTGAGCCAACTCCAAACCTTCAATTTGATCCATATCGTCTGAAATACCGAGCTCAGCCCGCCGTTTTTCCAAACGATCACGTTCGGTCCTTACAAATTCATCAGCTCGGCGGCGCAGCTCATCAGCTATTTCACTGTCAAACCCTTCAATCGCCTGCAGCTCTTCAATTGGAACGTAAGCAACCTCTTCAAGGGTTGTGAAACCTTCAGCCACAAGAAGGTGCGCAATAACTTCATCCACATCGAGAGCTTCAATAAAGATTTTAGAGCGCTGACGAGCTTCTTCTTGCCGACGCTCTGACTCCTCTTCCTCTGTTAGGATATCAATTGACCAGCCGCTCAGTTGACTTGCGAGCCTAACATTTTGCCCTCGTCGCCCAATGGCAAGCGAGAGCTGGTCATCGGGCACAACAACATCAATCCGACCAGCATCCTCATCAATCACGATCTTTGCTACTTCTGCAGGCGCCAGAGCGTTCACCACAAACGTGGCTGGCTCGTCTGACCAAGGGATGATATCAATACGCTCGCCTTGAAGCTCCGCAACAACTGCCTGAACTCGGCTGCCACGCATTCCAACACAAGCCCCAACAGGGTCTATTGAGGCGTCATTGCTGATCACACCTATCTTTGCTCGACTCCCAGGGTCGCGGGCAGCAGCACGGATTTCGATAATTCCATCGTAAATCTCTGGCACCTCCTGCGCGAACAGGGACACCAAAAATTCTGGCCGGGTTCTGGAAAGGAAAATCTGTGGTCCACGGGTTTCCTCTTTGACATCATAAATTATCGCGCGGACACGATCGTTTCGGCGGAAATGCTCTCTCGGCAGCAATTCGTCTCGACGTATAATCGCCTCGGCACGGCCAAGATCTATAATGACATTCCCAAATTCCAACCTTTTTACAACACCGTTAACCACTTCCCCGACGCGCCCCGAATACTCAGCGTATTGCTTAGACCGTTCTGCTTCGCGGACCCGTTGAACTATTACTTGTTTGGCAGTTTGGGCGGAGACACGACCAAAATCGATCGGGGGCAACTCATCTATGAGGATATCGCCCACTGAAGCCCCTGCCTTAAAGCGTTGAGCAGCTGTGACAGGAATCTGGGCAAACTCGTTCTCTATCTCGGCATCATCCGCTACAACTTCTCGGTAACGAGCTAGATTAACCTCTCCAGTCTTTCGATCTACCTGGGCACGAATATCATGCTCCATGCCGTACTTGGTGCGACCGGCTTTTTGAATAGCCTGCTCCATAGCATCGAAAACTTCTTCCCGATCTATGCCTTTCTCACGCGCCGCCGCATCTGCGACTTGCAATAATTCGCCACCAAATAAATGCGCCATATCGATTTAACCTTCGTCGCTATTCGCCATCTTCGGCTCAGATGCCTGTGCATGAGCCGCCAAGAGAGCGTCCGTCAACAACAATTTTGCCCTTCGAACTAAAGAAAGGGGCACATGAGATTCCTCCGTCCCCTCTCCAATAATAATACACCCTTCGGTGTCCAGCCCACCAAGCTTACCCTTAAATCGGCGCTGGCCATTTAAAGGCTCTGATAATTCTAATCGAGCGTCGAACCCTGCATACCGCTCAAAGTCTTCCATTCGAACCAAAGGCCTATCTACCCCGGGTGATGACACTTCCAACGTATAGGCACCACCAATTGGGTCTTCCACATCAAGAACAGCCGAAATTGCCCTACTGAGATCGGTGCAATGCTGGACGGTCATTGCTCCACCTTCAGTAGGTTCCGCCATAATCTGCAACACCGGCCGCACAGTGCCCGTGAACTGGACACGCACTAACCTGAAGCCCATACCTTCTATGGTTGGCTCAATAGCAGACGTAATACGGCAATCTGCGACCATACGCTTCCTTACTCGAAACCAGACCCTGATAACAAAAACGGCGGGCTCAAGAGCCCACCGCCATCAAAATCGATGTCGATTTGCATGTCGTAAAGACACTAGAAAGTGGTATATACAGAAGAGTTGTCACTGGCAAGCAACACTGCAACCTTAATAATCGAGCAAAATACGATAAACGCGAATGAGCCTATCGAAGTCAGTCAGCATCGCCGAGTTAAACGCGCGTTCCAGAGATATCTTTCGCACCATTGTGGATGCGTTTTTGGAACAAGGTGAACCGATTGGCTCGCGCACCATTTCCCGAAGGCTCGAAACCCCACTTTCGCCCGCAACAATCCGTAACGTTATGGCTGACCTGCAGGAGCTAGGCCTGCTGCATGCACCTCATAATTCCGCCGGACGTCTGCCTACTGATGCAGGTCTGCGTCTATTCGTCGATGGGCTTATGCAGGTTGGTGACATTAGTGAACAGGAAAGATCTGAGATAGAGGGGCATATAGGTGGATCCGGATTAACAATGAACCAAGCACTCGAGCAGGCAAGTACGGCGCTTGCCGGACTTTCGAGTCACGTCGGTTTAGTTCTTGCTCCGAAAACAACCTCTGCTGTTACCCATCTAGAATTTGTTGCCCTCGGCGATGGACGAGCGCTAGTTGTGATGGTGGACGCTACAGGCCAAGTAGAAAATAGGGTAATTAATATCCCAGTTGGATTGCCCGCATCTGCCTTGACAGAAGCTTCCAATTATCTTCGGGCACGATTGGCTGGGAAGACCTTAGATAATGCGCGCAAAGACATAATCCAAGAATTAGCAGACCATCGTGCTCAACTAGATGAATTAACTAGTAGTGTAGTGGCGGGGGGATTAGCTGTTTGGTCCGGGGATGAAAAAGGGTCATTAATAGTTAAAGGTCAGGCAAGGCTTCTCGATGATGTTGCGGCAGTTCAAGACTTGGACCGCATTAAAAGTCTTTTTGACGCGTTAGAGCGAAAAGAAACCATGATTCGCCTGATGGATGCTGCGGATGACGGAGACGGAGTCCAAATATTCATAGGGGCTGAAAATTCTCTTTTTAATCACTCTGGCTGGTCGATGGTACTTGCGCCTTATGGTGGACCTAATGCAAAAGTTCTTGGCGCTATCGGCGTTGTTGGTCCAACAAGATTGAATTATGCCCGCATAATTCCCATGGTGGATTACACCGCTCGTGTTATTGGGCGCATGTTGAACGGAAAATCGGAGCAAGGAAGTTGAGTGAAGCCGGCAAATCCGGAAAATCGCCAGAACCTGAAGAAGAATCTGACGCAATTGACGCTGAAGTCGAGATCGAAGCGCCCGCACCTGATGCACAAGCCGCAGCGATAGCGTTAGCGGAACGCGTAAATGAGCTTGAGAGTGAACTCGCACAAGCAAAAGATGAACGGCTTCGCGCCCTCGCTGAAGCTGAAAATGCACGCCGACGGGCTCAGAAAGACCGAGAAGAAGCAAATCGCTATGGCGCCACTGGATTAGCGCGTGACGTTGTTAGCGTGGCAGACAATCTTGGACGCGCCCTTGCAGCCATGCCTGAATCCGATTCTGAAGCAATAAAAAATTTAGCTGCTGGCGTCGAAATGGTAGAGAAAGAGCTGTCACAGGCCCTTGCCAAACATGGCGTTAAGACCGTTGGTGAGGTGGGTGATCAATTCGACCCAAATACTTGCCAGGCTGTGTTTGAGATGGAGTCAGCAGAGATACCCGCAGGACACATCGCTCAGGTAATGCAAAAGGGATATATGCTTTACGATCGCCTTATAAGGCCTGCTATGGTTGGGGTCGCAAAGGCAAAAAATGAAATTCCTGAGGCAGCAGACAAAGAAAGTGATAATCAGGTCGAAGGTGCTGCCTGACCCTTAAGGATAAACCATGGCTTTAGGCAGCCAGCGCTCGCGGCTTCTGAGGCTGGCGTGGCCAATAATGATATCAAACGTCACGGTGCCGCTTGTCGGCGCTACTGACGTGTTTGTCATGGGGCATCAGCCTGACGCAGCACTGCTTGCCGGCCTTGGTCTTGGAACAGCTGCTTTTAGCCTTTCATTATTTTCGTTCAATTTTTTACGCATGGGCACTACGGGCCCTGTATCTCAAGCCGCAGGCGCTGGAAATATGGCTGAGGCGCGCGCCATACTCTACCGCGCGTCTATTCTTGCAGTCTTGATCGGCATATTGCTGATCTTGATTCGGCCACTGATTATATTAGCTCTGCATGTTGCGGCTCCGGCAGACCCAGCAGTCGAGCAGGCCGCTGCCGCCTACCTACATATCCGTCTTTTGGGCGCGCCGATGGCACTTATTGAGATGGTTCTTGTAGGATGGCTTTGGGCCCTACAAGACAGCCGTTCAGCTTTATACATCCAGCTGGCTACTAACCTCGTTAACATCTGCCTGGATCTTTGGTTTGTC
>Ga0222715_10004560_pt1 | contig 11977 bp, 9 predicted proteins | sample C33_9DmetaG_FD_165056 | JGI IMG/M metagenome (GOLD analysis project Ga0222715, IMG submission 165056) | Estuarine water microbial communities from San Francisco Bay, California, United States - C33_9D | ecosystem: Environmental > Aquatic > Marine > Unclassified | place: USA: California...
TAACTTCACTTTTTCTCTCTCCCAATCATCTCTTAATTTTATATCTCTTCTCTGACCCATTAACCATACTTCGCCCCCATAATCATCATCTGATTCGTCATCGAGCGGATACCTTTGATGAATCTCTACTTGAACGACAGATCCCATTGGAAATTTTAAAGATTGGAAGGCTTGCTCAACACTATACCAATCAAGATTCTGATAACTAAATCGTGAAGAGATTACCTGGAAGTTATCGGTGCATTCAGGACCAAGAAATTGCCCCAAAGAACCGTCTTTTTTTGCTTTCAAGACGTAACATCTACCTCCCATGAATTACACCCCCATTAGTCTTGACGAATAACACTTTATTCACCTTATCTCCGACAATTTTTCTACTCTTTTCTGTGAAATTACTCGTCCTGAGCTTAATTCTAGAGCAGATAATCTAGGATTCAGCTCTCTCTTGAGAAAAATACCTGTGTCAATTCCAATTGAAGATACTCTACCGTCTTTCAGAAGATTAGAACTTCTCCAAACGCTATTATCATCTAAAATTCCAAAGTTTTGAACCGTTGTATGTCCTACAATAATTGTTCTCAAAGCATCAAATGGATAACTTATATCAAAGATATCTCTAGACCATAGTCTTTCATTATCTGTTTGTAATTCCAAATCATTAGAATATGGCATATCTCTGTAACCAGCATGTACAAGCCTAAATTTTTCTAAAACTAATTCTGTTGGTAATGAAGAAATGAAATCCAACGCACTTAGCATACGACTTCTAGTTAACAATGACGAAGTAGACCAGAAACCATCTTTGGAGTAATTACTATCCCCATTAGTTTTCTTCCAATCTATCTGTAACATTTCTTCATGATTACCTTTTAATGAAAAATAATTGTTTTTTCTCATGAACAATTCTAATACTTCTAGACTTTCAGGGCCTCTGTCAACCATATCACCTAAACATATCATTAGATCATTATCCTTTAATTCAAGTTTTTTAACTAGGACGTCCAAGGTTTTCTTGTACCCATGTATATCTCCAATTATCCATATTTTAGAACCTGTGTCTAATTTTTCTTGGATGTAAAATTCTAACTCATTATCTCTCATTTTTATTTCTCCTCTGGTTTTTCAGAAATTATGATTTTTTCAGAAGGATTAATTCCAAGTTCCGGATAATACATTTCTTTAGATAAGGTCCATCCACAATAAAGTCCACTCATTGCGAAATCATTTATTCGGAGAACATCCCATCTAGCTGATACCTTAAATTTCCTATAATATTCTGAAATTATAGTTACAGACACACCCCAATCATCTGTATTTACACTAACTAAGCCTGGAAACTGAAGCATTCTTTCTAAGAACCAAACTTCCTTTCCATCCCAAGATTTCGCAGTATTTTCTAAATCACTTCTTATTTGGGATAATGATATCGCATTTTCATCCTCCATTATTCCCACCCCCTAGAAATTAATTCAACAGAAAACGCCCTGTCTAGTGTTCGCTGACAGGCAGCCGGATTACCGCATACATGTTTGAGATCATTACCACGATGAAAATTACAAGCTTTACTCCAAAGAGTAATCGCTTCAGGTATAGAATATGGGCACATCAGGCTACCTCCAGCCCAGGTTCTTCGACCGGAGGTACTTCAGTTTCCTCCGCTGGTTCATATGCCATGACTACTGCATAGGGGTCTAGCTGTAATTCAATGCCTAGTTGGTTACAGGTCGCCATTACCATAGCTAGTACATGGTATGGAGTTTCATCATCTACTACAGTTATTGCTCTGAGAGTTTTATCGTTCACCTTTTGTAGAGTTATACCTGCACTTGAGTCATACCAGTATTGGCCATCTCTACCTTCCATACTTCCCAGTACATATGCCATTTTTTCGTTAGATATGGCATTCGCTACTGCTTCATCATCTAGTACAGGTAGACGTTCCCTTACTGTCATCATTTTTGGGTTTTCATCATCTTTTTTCTTGGTCTGTATCATTGTCATATTTTTATCTCCTTTTTTTATTTTTATGGTTGTGCGAAGCACAACCATAGTATGGGTCTGTAGTTAATAAACCCTTCTATTAAGAAAGTCGTTTGCACAAGGTTCCCACCTATTTACTAGCCTAATACAATAAATTTATATCTACTTCTTTATATACCATTTTTATTAAATTATAACAAAAAATATTAGTTATAATTAATCAATAATTAGATTTTGATAAATTATCTCATTTGTCTGAATATTATATGCAGCCAAAACTTTGGGTAAATTAAAGTCGTGATATAGACAAGTATCCATTCCTATTGCCATTGAGCGCTCATCTTCTAGCTTTACATCAGAAAACCAAACTAGACCTGCCTTGGAATCATCCTTATGTAAATACTTGAGTGTTGGAGTATGCCCAAATAAGATAGTTCTCTTAGGGTCAATTGGTTTTTTTGAGGTATAGAATTGCTCTCTTAACCACATGTGGTTGTGTTCTTCTTGTTCTTCAACATCGTGATTTTGATCGTATCCGGCATGAACGAATCTCCAATCATCTAGTACAATTTCTGTAGGTAAGTTCTTCATCCAATTTACATCATCAGATGCTTTTGATAATACTGTATCGGCATCTGAGTGAAGTGCAATATATGATGATTCAGTAGCCCGACCTCCATTATGGTACCAAAATCTGGAGTCATAATTTCTTTCAATAAAAAATTCTGATTCATCGAATCCTTCTATCATCATTTGTTCATGATTGCCACGAATGCAATAAAAATTCTCAGTTGTTCTCACATAGTTTACTACATGAGCTGATGTAGGTCCTCTATCTATGAGATCCCCTATCATCACAACTATATCATTTTCTTTTAATTGTAATTTTTCAACTAATACTTGAAAGGTTTTGAAGTACCCATGGACATCACCTATTACCCAAATATTATCACCATTATTCATCGCATTTTGTAGTTTTTCTTCTAAATCATTATCTCTCATTTTTACCACCAATTCGGCTAATTGACAATATTTGTATGTCGCCTAATCCGCCCATTTATTTATCCATTTCAACCTATATAACAGCACTTATTATCTGTTTCAAACTATGGGAAAAACGAGTGATTTAGAATTCATTCACATAGGTTACGAACGCCCCAGCGCCCACCATTAATAACAAAAAATAAACAATTATCAGTTATTAGACTTATTTTTTTCAGCAGCAGATTGTGCTCTAGCCTTGAAATCTTGATTAGATTCATTCTTATCGGAATGAGATTGTATTCGCGATGCACTTTTTGCATCCATCCTCTGACTCCATCGCCCCGAAATCTTAGGATTGTTCGGATTCATTTGGTTGGAACGATTATCACGGCTACTCTTGTTAGATTTATTATTTGGATTCATACTATTAGAACGCTGATCTTTTGATGATTTATTCAATGAATGTCTCCTAGAATTACTCTTACCACGTGAAATACCACCTGAACCCGAACCTCTAGACATCTTAATACTCTCAATTACTCTTTTTTGTTCTCTAATTTGAATCTTGCCATACGCTTTCTCCGGATAATGAGATAACTGCATTAGATATTTGTTCTTTTGATAATTTAGATTTTATCCCTTGAGAAGATGGCGACTTTGCAAGCCAATATACGCCCAATCTAGAACCCATAGCTAACTTATTGATAATTTCAAGTTCGTCAGAATTTAATTCAATTTGTTTCTCCCATGCGTCACGTAAATAATCATTAGATTCTATCCTTTCAATAACCGAATCTAGGGCATTAATAAGTGGAATTTTTACACTTGAATCTGTAGTTAAGAAGGAAACTTCTTCTCCAAGAAGAGACCACCAACGAGTCAAATCATTGGACATTTTTGCTTCTATAGGGAGCCATAAGTCCATACTGCCTCTAGTTTGGATCGCTAATCGCGGATGATCAATCATTATTCCTAGTTCACCTGCATCGCCACGTTCAGTCTCAGTATCGCCAAATGAAAGAGTGTTATCTGAGCTGATCATTAACCTAAAATCATCGACTATGAACATTTTAGCATGTGTCTCCATTGGTTCATTTGATTCATCGGGGCAAAGATAGAATCCTAGTTTTTGTTTATCTAGATTTGAAGAAATACTTTCTTGTCTAATTCTAGTAAATCTCTCTACTGAATCCTGTTTTTTTCCTTCATTCTCTTTCTGGATGAATGTAACTTTGTCTTGTTTTTTTAACTTATATTTTTTGACAAAAGTTGGAGAAACAAATACGCTCTTTTTTCCCCTTCCAATGAATGCGAAACCCTTGTCATGAACTTGAGAAATTTTCCCTTCCACTGTTCGCTTGTCGACTCTTCTTCTTAATAATTGGAGTTGTTTTCTAGCCTCATCCCTTCCTCGCTTATCAGCTTCATCGAAAGGTTTTGAATTTGGAGCGTGCCGACCCCACCAAATGAAAACATTAGAATTATTCTTGGATGCACGATTAACAATTCTATTAATGGTTGCTTTATCTAAGCCATTACTTTTCAAGCCATCACTTGACATGACTATTAGTTTATCGAATCTATCTACACAATCGGACATGAAAGGCCTATGTTCTAGAGTGTCAATCAGAGACCAAACCGGTTTTTCTGCGATTTCTCTCAACAATCTTTCTAATTTGTGATATGCGTACTCTTTGTTACCAAGACGAATGTCGTTTTTAATTACAATAATCTTGTCTTTGATTGAATTTTTAAGAGTCAAAGCTGGTTGTTTAATTTTCTTTAAATCTGAATTTATATTTTTCATTTCCTTCTCATAATTAGCCGGTGTCCAATTTTCTTCCATTATTTTTTCAAAAATTGATTTCGCGCAAAATGAATCCTTGATTAGTAAACCGGATTCTAGGACACCCGATTCCAAAGACCCACTAAAGAGATTACATGACCCTATGAATACCATGCCAGTATCAGAAATAATTATCTTAGCATGGTTTGATTTGACGGAAATATCTCCCTTGAGTTTGAATCTATTGTCTTTGGCCAGCGTGGAAATATATTTTTCAGTATTTCCTATGTCTTCAGGAGAACGACCACGATCGGGCTCACCGAATGAGATAATAATTTCAGGCTTTTTTCCTTCGGAAGCTTCGGCCAATAATTCTCTAACATCGGAAGAAAATCGAGAGTTACTAAAAGAAGTCAATATGAATACTCTTTTTTCAGAGGATTTAATGACTTTCTGCGCTGCATCCCACATATCTTGCCGAAATCCGATAACCTGTTTGACTGAATCAAGTCTTGGACGATTATCTTGCTCTATTTGGGAGGTTATTGTATCGAGAATTTTGGATACTGTTTCCTTGCTCGGGTTCTTTTTCAAATCATATAATGCCTGAATTTCTGGAGAATAAGGCCAATCATGTACATGCTCACTTACTTCAGGTTCTACCATTTCAAATCCTGGTTCTTTATCGATATGATTGCCTATGATTTGCTTGAAAGGCCCCTCGTCATAAATCCAAAATTTACGCCCATGACTATCTTCCTTCTGAGAAATCTTTGTCTTCAGAAAGATGACCTCACTATCTGATTTTAAACTCTCAAGCCGGGTATGTCCCAGAACCTCGTTTCGATTTAATCCTGATTTTTTAGAAAGTAGCCCCATAAACGGTGAAACCATATCCTTAACTTCTCCTTCAGATTTGTTCAAATCTAATCTTTGAATAGGTTCTAATCTATGGAATGAACCTTTAGTTACGTCATCAATACTGAGTTTTTGTTCCTTCATAGCCCAGTATTTTCCTTTCCATAAGTCTCTAATTATAGGAATAGTAAAATCAGTTACCTCAGAAGTTGTTGAAGACAGGCGTGCTATTGCATCTAACCGATAAAGAGATTGATATTCAGACTCAATTTTCTTTATAGATTTCATTGCATCAATAAGTGGTTTAAGAGGGTCTTCTTTCTCTACTCTGAATACAGCATGAATAATCTCTATCGGTATTTCAATAATAATACTAGATTTACTCATTAATTGATTCCTCCGATTATTTTACCATGATCTTGAACCGATTCAAGAAAATCTAAAATTTGACCCTCATTTTCTCTCCAATCAGTATTCTTAATATGATCAATTGATGAAACTACTACAAGCCCTTCTCGAGCGCGAGAGAGGGCCACATTAATTCGACGAGGGTCGCGGAAAAACCCCCATCTTCGAGATGAACCTGTGCGCTTGTTACTACGTACAAGACTGAGGAGAATGAAGTCCGCTTCTTTTCCTTGAAACCCATCAACGGTCCTTACATGATTATGATATTTCTTGGGTAGATAAGAGCGTATTTCTGCTACTTGACCCTTGTATGGGGTAAGAGCCATGACATCACATCCACTATTGAGAAGATTCTCAAGATGCTTGACAACAAACTTAGCTTCGGCCTTATTATGATATGATTTATTGCGATTGCTTTCAATACTATTTCTAATATCTGCCATAATGAGTCTTTCTTTATTTTCCCCGAATATACCGGGCAATTTATCATCATCAAATTTATTTACCTTCTTAATATTGAATGATTGACCATAGAATATTTCACCAATTGAATTAGAAAGTGACTTAAACATACGCCATTGGTTAGAGAGGACGTCGCCATCAGTTATTTCATGGATTAATTGAAATGGCTGAAGCCATTCTTGAATTTGTTCAGAAATATCGGTTGGCTCGAATTCTTCACGAGCAGAATACTTTGTAGAAAGTTCCACTAATTCACGTCCTATACTATTTCTAAACTTTTTTTTATCCCAATTTTTTAAAGCTTCATCGATACTATCTTCAATGGCTTTACTTATTTCGTTTAATTCAAATGGAGGAAGTTGGAGGTGATCACCTATAAGTAGTGTGTACATTGAAATAGACATTGGGCCAATCAACTCAGAAGGATAAGATTTACCGGCTTCTTCTATTATAGCAAAATCGAATGATTCGCCAGAATTTTGCAATTTCATCATTGCACTATCTAAGGAAGTTGTGCATACAACAGACGCTGTTCGGATAGCCAAGTCTTCAACCCATGTCGCTAATTTGCCAATTTCCCTCATCTCGTTCTCAGGAATCGAAATATTCTTGAGAATTTTTTTTGCGATTGCTTCAGGTAAGACTTCCAATCCTACATCACGTTCTAAGTTAGACTCACTATGATTAATTCTAACAACATCAAAAGAATCGTCCAGTACTTCTCTAATACTATTAGAAAGATGATCAAGAGCAAGATGTTCCTTTGAACTTACTAAAATCCTAGCAAAGGAATTTTCTTTAAGAATATCTTTCACAATTTGGCAAGCAGTCCAAGTTTTACCAGTTCCTGGTGGACCTTGAAGAGCCATGATATTACGTTTCTTAGATATTCTCCAATTATCGAGCTGTTTGTACCTGTCGTACATCGGTCCCTTAGCGTCTTTAGGCCTCTTTGAACAGTCGAAAAAATTTAAAAAATCATATATTTCATTATTCTCCAATCCCGGAATAAGATCCTTGATTGAGCCTTTTCGCACACCCAACTTCACCATTTTCTCTTTCCTATTCATCAATGCTCTCTGTGGCACACTCGCAGGCTTTAGATAACCTGAATTAGATAATTTAGTATTCTTTCGAGATGATATTATGGTTAGAAGATATGGATTCTTTTCGTGAATATTTTCTAACTTCCAAATATCATTATCATTCCAACTAAATACTTCTCTGGATGAATTCAAAGCAACATCCATTTCCCTGTTACGCAAAGCCGCTTCCCATAAGTCATGTGCGTTACCATTTCCATCACGACGCTCTATCCTTACTGTAGCGATCTGTTTCTTGATATTTTGATTAACTAATTCATATTTATAAACGGAATTTTCAGCATGACGGGATTCCGCCGCCATAGTACCAATAAAATTTCGAGCGGTTTCGGATTTTCTAAGATTTCCTTGCCAATAAAGTGCTCTTTGAACCCAAAGATTAACCGCAATTTTATCAGGATAGGGAGTAACCTGTATAGGAATTTCTATTCCATTAGCGTTTTTATCATCAAATTTACCAGGGACGAAATAACCATACGGGTTAGCTGATAATCGATAACAACATCTGTTATATTTTATCCACATTCGGTGTGGACTCTCATCAATATTTACAATCAGTTTCCCTTTTCCTTCTTCTACATTGTCCTTACGAAATTCTAAGCCATCTAATGTAGATAGAATATTTTCTATTGATTGATATCTAGAAAAGGATTTCAAGGAAGATTTTTGAGTAGTCACAGAATAAATTTTCGCTGCTAATTTCGCGAGTTCTAAGACATCTGTTTTTTCTATAGTACCTGAACGAATATCACTTAAATTTGGGACTAATACCAGATTTGGTGAGAGGTCATATCTACCAAAAATACCTTTCTTTTCTAAGCGTAATAAATCAACTAAAAATCTCGCAAGATGAGCGGTATTTTTGCTTCTCAAACTTAGTTTAGATTTATTCAAGATTTCTTCATTATTATCAGACACTTTGAAACATTTGTCGACGTCAACCGATCTAAAAACAAAATAATAGTCGTCATTGCTTGGAAAATGTTCAACTATTCTAGAAACTGGATAACCATCATTCCAAAGTCCCCAGCATTCCCTTGCCCTTATTGCACACATATGATGTAACGTAGATTCATTAATACCTCTTGGTATGATCTTTTTATTAGATCCAAATAATTGGATGAAATTTTTAGGCATGATTAATTATTACTATACTACATCTTGTTGGGCAGGGGTTAATGGTTAGGGAGCAATCCTCTTCATATTTGATATATGATAGCATTATATTAATGCTCCGTAAATTTAGATAGAAGTAATGCAGCATACAAATTTAGGATATATCACATACCCCAGCGTCCAGCATTAGAGCCCATAACCCTCGCTGTGAGGGAGTCTTGGAAGGTTTGTTGTATCAAAGAAATCCTTAGAATATCATTGAAACTATTACATTATTTTGTATAATGTTTCTTATAATTACATATAATTATTACATCTACCCCCCTACTACTCATCATATGCAACCCGGTTTCAGACTCCTCATCGAATCCGGAAACAATTCTATAGAAACAATTGAAAATGAAATAAAAAAGTGGGGGGGGAAGTATCTAGAAGAAGTGCATGATGAATATAATTCAAGATATTCAATTTCGAGAATGATACCAAAAACTAATATTACCCAAAATGCGCTAATTCAAATTAAGAGAAATCCGAGTGATAAAAAATTAGATGCCGAAGATATGTTATCAATTCTTATTGAAATTGGACTAATGATTGATGAAGATGAAGATCCTGAAAATTACGCTCAAAATTTACCTAAATATCACAATTTAAGGCCGCAGGCAATAGTGCCTAATATCATCAGTAAAGGTAATTGGTATAGAAATGGGAATCCGATTACAACTGTTCCAATTAAAGTGAATTATGATGAAGTAGAAGATTGGTGGGATGCAGTGACTCTGGAAAGGGGGGTAATCACACAAATTATAGTTGGTTTTGATCTAAATGGAGATTTGCCTGCGAAAGATCCGAAAATTTTAGCGAAAATACTGAGTGGTTTTGCTAAAGTTTATTATCCTGCCAGTGCAGCTACAATGGAATTAATGAATGACACCATGGGTTCATTAAAAGCACCAAGAGGGAGTATAAGATTAATATTAGATGATAATGTAAAACAACCTCTTTACACGCCGGAAAGAATAACTAATATAGAAAAGATTAACAAAAGACCGTATGAATTAGATATTTTTCTCAGACTAGCTAAAAAAACTCTGTTAAATGAACCACCGATTTTGATAGAAGAAACATTAGATTCGAGAGCAAATACATTTGATAAATATAATAAGAATTTAGAGATAGAACATTCAGGCAAAAATGAGAGGGAATTTGAACAGAAATATCAGCATTTAGAAAATGAGTTGTTAATTATAGAAGATGCCTATAACACTGTTGAGATAGAAAAATTGACACTCCTTGAAGAAATTAAGAAAAAAAATAGTGAAATAGAATCGAAAAATGAAGAAAAAAATGATTTGGTATCAGAGATTGATAATTTAGAATTAGAGGTTGAAAATTTAAAAGAAATAAATTCTCAATACCGAATTGATAAAAGAGAAATGAAGAAAGAAAAGAGGACTCAAGATGAAACCATTAGGCAATTAAATGAACAATTCAAAGTCCTAGAACCAATTCTTAAGGATTTTAAATATCAGAATAAAATAGAAACAATTGATGAATTATTTACTGAACTTCGGAAAACACTACTTAAAGAAGATGAAGAAGACGAAGTAGAGGAAATATTTGAATCTGTAGAATCCGTACTATTGTTTTTACGAGATACCCCCAAATGGAAAAAGAAATTTGTAATTTCTAAGAATGCAATAGAATCCGGAAAAGTATCAACTTTTAATTGGCCAAGAAGGGTTTTAGAAGCGTTCGAAATGATGGAAAGATCATATGATACCATATTGAATAAAGTAAGATCGAATCAAAGGTACGATTATCAAACCGTGTTTAGGAGTGATACTAGTCATGGTAGCTTCGAAACAGCGAATAAAGAAAGTGGGAATACAATGAAAAAATATGGTAAGCAAAGACAGTTCCTTGTTAACGGAGAAATGAGAGAGATGCAAGCGCATATCAAATTAGGAGGGACGAAAAATACCAGTAAATGTCTTAGAATTCATTTCATATTTGACACTAAAAGTGAAAAATTCTTAATCGGACACTGTGGAAATCATTTGCCAATTTAGGAATTGAAGCCATCCATGAATTTATCAAATGAGTCATCAACATCTTCTATTAACCTCTGGACCTCATCTAAATTCACCTCTGAGATAAAAACTATTTTTCCTGAAATTGATCTTGCCACTGCGTGTCCATTTTTCAGAATATTTATTGTACCATTTTTTTTCCTATTTTCACTAAGCCATTTGGCTCCACTAGACAATATTCCATAATCAAAATCAAATGGTGCACCATTATCTATAAATGTCATCTTTCCATTATCTGACACTCTTACAGTGTAAGATGATGATTTGATTGCTCTTGAATCTGGATATTCATCTCCGCATTCGAGATGAGTAATATCAATCACCTCTAATTCGGCATCTGATAATTCTCTATCCGGTTGGGGTAAAGAATCATAACCTCCTGAATAGAAAGGTATGAAATCATCATCCATTCCCTCAAGATATTCTGGTATTTCCCATTTGGTCTGAATTTCATCTTCTTGCTTGTCAACTGGAATTTCGGGTAATTCTTCTTGCCAATCATGTTTCCTGAAGATCCTTTCCTCAGTAGTATCATTTACATAAATAATCCAAATGTCTGAAATTGTAGTATCTTCTTTCTTCTTTCTTATAAGCCGACCAATTGTTTGAATTCTTTGTCTAACATTTGATGTTGATGAGCGAATAATCCCAACATCGGCACCGGGAACATCGAAACCCTGAGCTAGTGCAAGAGCAGACCACATGAAATTAAGATTCTCATCTCTAAACCAGTTAATCATCCAATTACCCCATGGTGAAGGAAATTCCGAATGATACATCCCAGGCCTAATTGATTTATTTTTTCTTACGATTTCTTTCACTTTATTCCGAATTTCTTCTCTCTCTTTAATGAGTTCTAACCCTTCAACATCACCCTCATCTTCTAATCGATTTTTCTCTTTGATGTTCGTACCTTGTCCATCTCCTTGCCACCATCGCATAGTTTCATCAATCTGCTGATGGAAAAGTAGCGTAGTTAATTCACGACCCTCTTCCCTTTGAATTTTAGAATTATAATTTATGATAGCCAAACATGCAGTATCTCTATTTGATGCGTCTTTGATAATTATTTGTCTTTCCCTAACTGACCTTAAATATTTGGAAATTATTCCACTACCCCTGCCCCCATTAGATGATTTCAGAATAGATTGAAGTTTAGGAATCAAATTACCACCTTCTAATTGAGG
>Ga0222715_10004569_pt1 | contig 11964 bp, 7 predicted proteins | sample C33_9DmetaG_FD_165056 | JGI IMG/M metagenome (GOLD analysis project Ga0222715, IMG submission 165056) | Estuarine water microbial communities from San Francisco Bay, California, United States - C33_9D | ecosystem: Environmental > Aquatic > Marine > Unclassified | place: USA: California...
CACACCGTCGCGCGCGATGTCCGCATCCCCCCGCAAGCGTAAACCCGATCTCCTAGAGATTCGCACGGACGCCGCCCGCATCGTCAGCGCGCTCCTCGCCGCCGCAAGCCGACGCCAACGCGGCTCGAGCATCAAATCGCTCACGCTCGCCGCGAACGTTCAACACAAACGCGCGACGCACGCGGTGACGTGTGAGACGATAAAACGCGTGAAAATAATCAAACGCCTGTTTGCGGAGTGCGCCGACGCGTCGGAAGCGCTCGAGGCGCTGGCGAGCGATGCGAGAACGGTGTCCAGAGGGAAAGACGGGGACGACGCGTGGAGGGCGCGAGGCGAGGCGTACGTGTACGCGTACGATTTGATGTTTGGTGATTCCAGGCAGTTGGATCGATGGCGAGGGAGCGATGGGGGGTGCGATGTCGTGCGAGATAACGCGGTGGCGCTGAAAGAAGCGCTCGCGCGCGCGATGGCGCGAGAGGGGGTGAAGACGGTGAAGGAATTTGAGGACAAGAGCGTCGCGAACGCGGCGCGGTATTCGCGCACGGCGAGGGTGAATACGTTGAAGACGACGGTGGATGAAGCGATGGAGGCGTTTCGAGAAGACGGGTACGAATGCGCGGTGGATTCTTTGATCGATACGCTGTTGGTTTTTCCCGCGGGGACGGATTTGCACGCGCACGAACTCGTGAAGACGGGCGCGGTGGTTTTGCAAGGACGGGCGAGTTGCTTACCGGCCGTCGCGTTGGCGCCCGAACGCGGGTGGGCGTGCATTGACGGTTGCGCCGCGCCTGGGAATAAGACGACGCAATTGGCGGCGTTGGTCGGGCGTGAGGGTGGCGTGTACGCGTTCGACGCCGACGCGAGACGATTGAAGCGATTGAAGGAGAACGCGGCGACGACGGGGAGTCAAGGGATTATTCGAGCAAAGTGCCAAGACTTCCTCACGGTGGATCCAGAGAACACCATGTACGCAAGTGTGCGAGCCCTGTTACTCGATCCATCGTGCTCGGGGTCGGGAACGGAGGTCAATCGCGGAGATATCATGCTCCGCGACGCCTTGGATGAAGACGACGTGGATGAAAACGACGCCGACGCCGACGCCGACGAAGAGCGCGTCGACAAGCTCGCTGCGTTTCAAAAGTCAGTATTAAAACACGCGTTCTGTTTCCCCGAAGTCGAGCGCGTGTCGTACAGCACATGCAGCGTGCACGAGAAGGAAAACGAAGAAGTCGTTCGCGACGTCATGGACGTCGCTGTGGAACACGGTTTTAAGCTTGCCCGCGCGCTTCCGAAGTGGCATCGCAGAGGTATCGCCATCAACGGATTGTCCACCGAGGACGCGCGATGCCTCATTCGCGCCGACCCGATCGAAGACGACATGGAGGGGTTTTTTGTCGCCATCTTTGAGCGAGACGTCGAACGAACGCGAAGCAAGGGTATTGGGTTGCCCGCTTCGAATCCGAACGCCGCCGAATCGGCGCTTCAAAACAAGAAGAAGCGACCCACCCTGGACGCTTCGACGGCGCGGCCGGTGTACGCCGCCGCGAAGTCGTCAAAGAAAAAGTCAAAGAGCGGTGGCAAACCGACGCCACTGTTCAGATGATTTCGGCTCGGCCGCTAGTATGAGTAGGAAAGGAATATCGTTAGCATTAGAATAGCTAGATGTAGTAGTAGCGCGGTGGAAAACGCCGTTTAGTCTTCTTCCCAGGTCAACGCCTCCTTGACGTACTTGACGCCGAGCCCGAGCGACGTCAACGCGATGGGCGCCGCGCCCGCTTGCCAAGGCATATCCGGCGCGTACGCCACCCCACGAGACATCAACGCCGCCGCGAGCGGAATCGAGCACACCGCGAGCAATTCACCATTCACAATCTTCGTGATTCGCGTCGCCAACTTTTCGCTCATCGGCTCCACTTCGCCCTTCGCCTTGGCCGCCGCGCGTCCGATAATTTTAATCGTCGGGAACAACGACGAGCTCCCCATCACGGTGAACAGCCACATCTTCACCCAGAAAATCGGTTCATGGCTGTAGAACTCCCATCCTTTACCGTATTCCGTCGCTCGCAGGTACCCGGTGTACAGCACCAGCACTCCCGCGATGCCGTAGATCGAATCCGCGACGACGAGTCGCTGCTCCTCCGCCTCGCTCATCCCCGCCTTCACCGTCCACTTCTCCGTCGTCAGCGCGCCGACGACCAGGACGAGACCCAGGTAGTGTCCGTACGCCGCGAACGCGCTCGCCACCGGGTCCACCGCGGCGTTCGCCGCGCCGGCGGCGAGCGTCGTCGCGAGCGCCGGCGTCGCCATCGCGAGCATCTTTTTCGCATCCTCGGCGCGCGTTTCGAGCGACACCGCGTCGCGATCGCCGCGCGCGGGCGCGCGCGCGCGCGCGGCGACGCATCGTCGCGTCGTCGCGCGGGCGAACGACGCGCGGGGCGTCGTCTTGAGCGCGTTCGCGCTCAACGAAAGCATGGCGACGCGCGAAACAGTGACGTCGGCACGAAGTGGATAGAGCGTCCCGCGCCTCTCGGCGACGCGCGACGCGCGCGACGACGGCGCGGACGACGGCGTCGCGCGGCGTCGCGGTCGAGCGCGCGCGCGCGCGCGCGAGCGGGCGCGCGAGCGGGCGTCGACGCGGCGCGCGCGCGCGTCGAGCGCGCGCGATGGGAGAGCGGTACGACGAGGCGAGCGCGCGCGAGATGTACGCGGACGGATGCGCGTCGAGCGACGCGCGCGCGTGCGTCGTCGTCGTGCCCGGTCTCGGCGACGGGCCGGCGTCGCTGTCGTACGTCGCGCGGGGGTCGACGTTGGAGGCGCGGTGCGCGTCGACGGCGCGCGCGCTGATTCGGTTCGAGCTGTCGACCTCGTACGAGGGCTACGGCACGCGACAGCTGAGCGACGACGCGCGCGATATCGATGCGGTGATTCGAGCGCTGCGCGTCAAGTTTCCGCGCGCGACGTCGTTCGCGTTGGTCGGGCACTCCACGGGGTGCCAATCGATATGTCACTATCTGGCGAGCGGTTACGACGCGTCGATGGTGGATCGAATCGTGTTGCAGGCTGGAGTGAGCGATCGGGATTGGTACGACGCGGATTGTGGGCGAGAGGTGATGCGAGAGTGGGTGGCGCGCGCGCGGGAGATGGCGCCGGATGACTTGATGCCGGCGGACACGCCGGGAACGTACGGCGTCGCGACCAACGCGAGAAGGTTTCTCAGCCTCGCGAGCGCGGGAGGCGACGACGATTGGTTTTCGCTCGACATCTTCGACGGCTCGTCGGGCGAAGGGGTGGAGTCGTCGAAAATCGTGCGCAAGTTGGGCGCTGGTGCGTGCGCTCACGTCGATGTGCGTTTGGTCGTTTCGACGGCGGATGAGTACGTGCCGTACGATCGAGACGTCGTCGTCGCGCACAACGAACGCATCCGCGACGCTTTCGCGCGCGTGGCGAAGAGCGCGCGCACGCATTACATCGAGGCGAACCACGATTTGAGCGACATGGCCGAGAAAGACGCGCCCGGTTTCGTCGATTTCGTCTTGTCATAGATGAAATTCATGAAGTATTTTGACGTTCAAAAAGAATAGCGGCTAGATTTGCTAGTGTACAATATGTTTCTGTGCGGTTCAATTTCTCTGCTCAGCGTCGTCTTGCTGGCGCTTTCTTTTTATCTTTCGCCTTGCCCAAGCCCAAGCCGAAGAGCGCTTCCGCCTCTTTCTCCTTCGCTTCTTCGCGTTCGCGCGCGCGGCGCTCATCCTCTGTTTCTTCTCGTTCGTAAACGCTCGCGGCGTACGCCTGCGGCGCACCCCGTTTCTTCGGCGACTTGATCTTCGCGTTCGTGTTCAATCCCACGACGAACTGCTTCCTAAACGATTTGAAATTCGTCTTAGATTCCGGCGACGACGCCTTCGTCTCCGCGACGGCGACGCGAGGCGCGAAACCAATCGTCACCGTCTCCGCCTCCCCCAAAACCTCCACACCCCTGCGTTTGTGACTTCGCATCATCTCTCCCCCATCATCCGTCACCAACACCGGAGCGATCTCATCGTCATCCGGTTCCGTCGCGCTCCCTTCGTCCGCCTCCGTCGCGCTCGCGTCGTCCTCCTCGAACCGCGCTCGCACGTACGTCGCCCCCTTTCCCACCGCGATCTCCACCGCGCCGTCCTCTCGCGACATCACGCGCGTCCATTCGCTCGAGACCTCTCTCCCGCCCTCTCTCCGCACGCGCGTGCCGTGCGTCGAGCCCAGGTCTCGACACTCCAACAGGTTCCCGACGTTTCGAAATTCGCAGTGCCGCCTCGACGTCGTCGCGTCGCCCTCGCCCGTTCGAAGCGTCGCGTCCGCGTGACGACCGACGAGGACGACGCCGTCGCGCGCGACGCGCGCGCGCGCGCGCCCGTCCGCGCGCTCGACGACGAACGGCATCGATCGCGCGCCTCGTTGTGACGCCCCACGCCGCGCTCGACCGCTTCGTCGCCGCGCGCGGGCGCGCGAACGCGCGCGCCGCTCACCGCTCGTCGTTCACGATGTGCGCGCCCCCGCGCAGGGCGTCGAAGAGCTCGAGCGCGGCTCGAAACGCGCTCCCGGACTTTCTCGACGCGCTCGTCGCGTCCATCTCGCCGCCCGCGCGCAGCGCCTCGACGTCGTCGGCGTCGATCGTCGCGCCGCCGACGTCGAGGGAGGTGTTTATCAGGTCGGCGTACGCCGCCTCGGCCTGCGCCTCCGCGCCGAGCTCGAGACCGGCGCCCGGGGAGAAGCCCGCGCGCGCGGACGCGCGCGCGTTCGCGAGCGCGGACGTCAGCGACGCGTCGTCGTCGGCGTCGTCGGCGTCGGCGGCGGCGACGGCGACGGCGCGCGCGGCGCGCGAGGGTCGTCGCGCGCGCGAGGGTCGTCGCGCCGTCGGCGCGGCGACGGCGAAGGCGCCGACGCGCGACGCTCGCGACATTGGGAGTCGCGCGCCGATGAATGACGACGCGCGCGAGCGGCCGCCGCCGGGCGGCTCCGACGCGGACGACGACGACGACGAGCGCGACGCGGCGCGACGCGCGGCGCGCGCCGAGGCGGCGAAGGCGCACGGCGTCGCGCGCGCGATGCAAAGACGGCGAAGGAAAACCGTGGGCGGTTTGACGTCGAGCGTCGGTCGACGGAAATCGTCGCTCGACGACGTGGGCGACGCCCGGGGACGGGCGAACGGGAGCGCGCGGGCGCGCGCGACGCGCACGTTCGAGAGCGACGCCGAGGACGAGCGCGCGCGATGGGGAGACGGGGACGGGGACGGGGACGCGTCGAGAAAGTACGCGTTGGAGACTCGGTTGCGAAAGATGCGCGCGCTGCCGAAAGGGTCGAGGTACGCGAAGCAGCAGTGCGAGTTGATCGAGAAGGCGTTGGATATTTTAGCGAGAGGAAAGCGGCGGGGGGCGCGAAGCGCGGAGGAAGAGGACGAACTCGCGGGGTTGTTAAAAGCTGTGAAACTTTGACGGAACTTTGAGGGAGGCGCGCCCGCGCGCGCATCGCGATTATAGAAGCGGTAGAACGAATATCTTTGTAGTATGTATCGGGCACGCGACGCGCCGAACGCCGACGGCGGCGCCTGTTTGCTTTGCAAAATTCACTAATATTACACTTTCGTCCGTCGCCGAACGTGAACTTTACGTTTGGTAAATTCGATTCGCGTCGCTCAAGATGCGCTTCTTGCGGATGCGGAACGCGATGGCTGTGGCCAATTTTCCACTCGCCGATTTCAACTGTTCGGCGTCTTCTTCGAGGGTGGTGGGGTATTCCGCTAATCGCGCCGAGACGGCGGCTTGGATGGCGTCGGCGGCGCGCTTTTCGGGCGCGCCCCCGCCGAGTTTGAACCCGTCTACCCCGTTTGCCTTGGCGAATTCTTCCGGAGTCGCGAGAACGGCTCTGAGAGCCCACAGCAGCTTGTCTTCGGCCGTTCCGTCCGAGATGAAATTCGCATTCCAGAGCGCTTCGTCGAGTTCGGGATGCGTGCGCTTGAGTGTGGCAAGACGCTTCGAGTCAGCACCGAGCGCACGCTTCATCGGCTCGTGATTGGCCTGCAAAAATGGTAGGAATCCCTCAAACCGATAGACGTCCGCGACGTTGTCGGGATCGACGAATCCGTAGCGCGTGATCAACTCGTCATTGTTCAACACGCCGTACGAGATGAACACTTCTTCGCCAGTCTTGTACTCTCTCGGTGAACGCAACACGAACGCACCGCCGCTAAATTCAAACTCAGTCTTGAGCATCGTTTTATGATTCAACGCATCGATGAGCGGCATGAGCACGTATGCTGTCTTGCTATCGCGATCGCTGTTGCTCGTCGAATCAAAAACCGTCAACGCCAAGACGGCGAACACAGCCAACCATCGGCCCTCCGCCGAAGGCGCCGTCATGAAAGTCGCGAAACACATCCCCACCGCGAGTGAGCGCGGTAGTAATTTCGCGCGCAGCTTCGCATCATCCACCAGTCGTCCACTAAATACACGCGAGCGCACGTTATCAAGCGCCCAAACGATGCGCTCGTCCGACAAGGACGCCAAAGCCCCGCCTTTGGCCGCGTGTTTCCTTACCAGTCTAATCGCCTCCGCGTTCTCATCGCGCTGTTCCCGCGCAATCTTCTCCCCAATCGGGTACTGCAACGCTCGCACTTCGTCCTCGGAGTACGACCCGATCAAATTGAACGTCTCCGGAAGTTGCTTCAAGTACGCCGCAAACGCGCTCTCCGCCCCCAACGCGTATTCACGTAACAACACCAGCGCCACTCGAAGCGCCCATTTCTCCTCCCCGGCTGCGTTCCAAAGTTCGTCGCTCATGAAGTCTTCGTGCGGATTCTCTTGTCCTTCGAGCACGACGAGCGCGGCGCCGCGCGGGAGCGTCACCAGCGCCTCGTCCACTTTGATGTTCTTCTTCGCCACCACCCCGCGCGTGGTTTCAGCCGCGTCCGCGGCGCCACCGACGTAGGAAATCTCTAGAGAATCACCCTTGACGTCTCTGGCGGCGAGCCATTCGGCGTAGACCTCGGCGTCCGCGCGAGAGGCGGCGGCGGCGACTCTTCGGGGATGAGGTTGGGCGAGGACGGCGCGGCGGATGGTCACGCGCGCGCGCGCGGAGGCGGTCGACGGCGCGGAGGCAGTCGTTCGCGTGACGACCGCGCGCATTGCGACAGTTTCTCGCGCGCGGTTCGGCTTGAACGCGCTTCCGGTTGTGCGGACGGGGCCGCGCGACCGGCGTCGTAGCCGACGCGAGCGTTTCGCTACTGCTGATGTTGTACACACAATGTTGCTACGATTCGCTTTGATGCGCACGGTGAACTATTTCCATACTTTCACACTCATGTCTCGGCTGGCAGAGATGAGCATTTTGCCCGCAGTGCCCGATACCGCGGCGAGCGCGACGACGGCGTCGCGATGACAGTCGTGACGCTCGTGCGCGGCGCCCTGAGAGATGTTCTTGCGCGAACTTTCGGGGACTGGAGCGGGATACTCTTGCTGAATTACCACACCGCTCACAGACTTTTCGGCGAACTTTGGTCGAGGGCCGGAAATTTTGCCGGAGACGATACGCGATTTGTTCGCGTCGCCTGGGTGCCAGACGCGGATGCACGCGTCGGTGCTTCCAGAAATGATCGCTCCGTTAGGGAGCGCGAGCAACGTTCGCACGCCCGGTGGTCGCGAGGACATAGACATCAACTCATCTGCGCGCAAGTCTTCGTTGAAATTTCCGTACGCCTTGTTGACGAGCGTGGAAGAGTGAATGAGCGCGCTCTGCGATTGCGGCACCATCCGTAATCGGCCATTCGCCTCCATAGCGATGGGTTGCGCTCGTGCCTCTGCATCGAGTGCTGCGCCTTGTCCACGTAAAACGCGTAAGATGCGTCGACATCCACCATCAGCAATATCCCACAACGCGACCTCGTCGTGACCGGCACTACACCACACCAGCGGACGTGTCACGGCCCCTGGAGAACTGTGTGACGTCGGCGCGATCGCCATGGCTTCAATACCAGCTCCTCGCGACGGATGATTCCACTCTTGAACACAGGTTTGGAAACGCATGTCGAGTAAATTGATCGAACCACTCGCAGTTCCGATGACGAGCCAAGATGCCGCGCCGCTAGTATCGAGCGCGAGCGACGAAGCCACGCCAATCTTTGGATTGAGAGGCATCCTGAAGGCGTCGCGCGGCGAACGATAATCCCAACCGTACACGGCGCCAGTCTGAGTGATGTAGCACGCCATGTGCTCACCGAGTGACGCAACAGCGTTGACAGCACCTTCATCCTTGTTCACGTGCCGAATCTCTGCCGCGCCCGTGTACTTATCTGGTACTGGTCGGTCATGCGGAGATTTTCCCGCATCCTTCGTTGCGTACTCGACGCGCCACGCGTGCACGGTGCCGTTGTCACTTCCACTAACGATGTGCGAATTCGAAGTGCTCGCGACGGATGTAATTCTACCTCCCTGGGATGCATAAGTCAAACGAGATTGAAAGGAAACGTCCTTTTCAATTCTGCGTGTATCCCAAATCTTGCAGCTTCCGTCCTCACTCCCCGTCGCGAAGAAAACTTCCTCGCGGTCCACTGCGATTGACGTGACCGTTCCTCGATGTTCTAAAAGATGCGCAACAAGGACGCCGCGTGGCGTCCATGAATCATCGCCTGCATTCGTTGACACATTCGTTTCCATGTCAGGTGGACCGTTTGGTTTGAATCTATTCGCTCCAATATCAAAGCGACGGACAGCGGCGGACAACGTTTCGACTACTGATGAACCAGCGGTGTCCACGAGCAAGGCGTCATTTTCTGTATCTTCGCGAAGAAAGATCGCCTGCGCATCTTGAGGCGAGACTAAAGATCTCTTTGGTCCGAAAATCGTCGTCCAGGCATCGTTATTATTCACGTTCACAAATTCTTCCGCTTCGACATCCTCCACGATGCTTGCTGGTTCGCTCGACTTGAAGCGAGGCGAATTGTTACCTCCAGTACTCTCTATGCTCAGGCGCGTTTGGCGAGCATTCGCGAGCACTTTGATGTACGGTGACATCGCTTTAATGCTCGGAAATTCGGCCTCTGCGTTATACGCCGCGATTGCCGTCTCATCATTCACATTTTGAAAGCTTTGTCCGTCCAGCGGTCTGTCCATCCGGGCACTCACGGCGGCGTACACTGCCGCCGTGCGCATGCCCGTGGCCGTATTCACCGCAGATTCAAATGCACTTCGCGTCGGAGGAGGGTACAGACACATCGCCAAGATTTCAGGTTCGTTCAAAAATTCCGGAGTCAAGCTCAGAAGCTTAAATCGGCTCGGATCAGACTTGTCCAAAAAAGGCTTCACGATCGGCACCAAAAATGTGAAGGCGTCCACGGGCCCCAAGCTCTTTGCCGCTGCAGAAAAAAACTCTTGCGCCGCGTTACGCACCGCGGCTGAAGGATGGCACAACAAATGGCTCGCAGTCTTTGCGACATTTATGGTCGCTTGCTTGCCAACTTGAATCATTTTACTTCGTTCGAGGTCAGAATCCACGGGCGACACGAGCATCGACATGCACTGCAACGCGTGAGCGACGACTGAGTCTTGTACGTCGATGAGGCAACGATCGATGCACGGCACTAAAACGAGCTCGCACGACGCTCGACCGATGAATTTTCCAACACCTGCAATGTACTTGAAGAACGCACATCGTAGCTGCGGAGCATGCGCGTTGAGGCACGTAATCATGAGTGGCATCAGAAAGTCATTCGTGTCGTCTCGTCCAAAGAAATGCGCCAAGTGCGTTGAATTTGCAAGAATCTCCTCCCAAGTCGCAGTGTCGGCGTCACCAGTCTTACCACCCATCAAATTGTACAGAATATTCTGCACAGTCGTCCTAGCTACTGTTAATTCATCGTCGAAACTAATCGGATCACCTCCCTGCCCCGAATTCGCCGCCGCATACTGCAAAAACGTGAGACTCAAACGCGCGAGCTGCGCTAACACGCTCGCCAGAGTCACGCGAACCAAGCGCTCGGGGTCTCCAGCGGTGTTGCTCACCATTGGCCAGATATATTCTGGAAATACACCAAAATCACTCTGTGGGATATCTTCAACGAAGCGTAAGATTTCAGCGATGGCGCGCAACGCCGCAGCTCGGACGGACGCCGCTCTATCTTGCAACATAGATGCGCAATATGGCAACATTTGCTGAAGAATGCAATGATCCGTCGCCATCGGACTTATCTTCCTTAGCAACTTTAACGCCAAAACTCGAGCGTTCATGTTCGTCGCGCCCCGCATGGAAGAGCAAATGTGGGTGGCGACAAGGCACGTGCCCGGGCATTTGACGTGCGGTGCCGAATTCATCGCTAGCGCTAGGACATCCTCATTCGTCGTCGCGCGCGAAAACATGTCCCGAGCGCCTTCGCTTCGAAGAACATGGACAAGAATATCATCCAGTTCGTGTTCTACCGCGGCGATTCTTGAATTGGCATCAAGGTTTAAAAATTTTACGCTGAACGCGTGCAAACGCTTGAAGTAAGAAGGAAACAAGTTTGTATCTTCGTACTTTGCCAAATAATCCTCCGCGCGTGCTCGCTGACTCGGATCCAGCGCCACCATGGAAGCAATCATCGCGCGCGCTAAATCGTCTCTTATTCCAGTCGAGATCGTCTCGAGCGGATTGTGCTCGCCGCGACGATACGCCAACGCATCCGACAAATCGAACAAAGCCTTCCCATCCATGTACAGTTCCGCGAGCGTGCACCCGAGGGCGAAAATATCAGCACTTGGGAGTAACTTCGCCGGCCTTTCATCGAGCATGTTATCCGTCACGGATGTCTTTTCATTCGAAAATCGCTCGGGCGCGATGCAACACCTGCGTCGTCCGTCGTTATCGAAAAAGTATGTAAACTCCGCGGGGTTATCCGCGGGAATCTCCCCTGGCTTATAAGACGCGTAATCACTCAAAAAGCACCAACCCCACGACGTCACCAAGACGTTCTCGCACTTGATATCCCCGTGTTCAACCCCTCTCGCGTGCGAGTCTCTCGCCGCGTGCAACAACTGATACGCAAACCACGCCCGTTCCCTATCGCTCAAAAACGGTCTCGCGCTCAACCTATCGTGCAACGACATGTGACAAAACTGTCGCATCAAGTACACCGCGCGTTCCGTCTCCAGCACCTTTGTGAACGGCCAGCAATGCGGGTACTCTGGCGCCGGCGTCGTCAGCGCCTCGCGAATCTCGTGCACCGCCCTCTCGTGCGCCCGCAAGTCCGGGAACGCGCCCGGCCGTTTCAGATATATCTTCACCAGCGCGATACCATCGTCCCGCGTGCGCGCGCGCGCCGACGCGCTCGTCGGCGGCGCGCGTTTCGTGTCGTCGACGCGACAGATTATCGATTTCAAAAACCGACCCGTCGTGCCGATGAGTTGATCTTTGTAGACTAAACTCGGCACGTCCACCGCGAGTATGTCGCTCATCTGCACCTTGGGAGGGGCGCTGTGTTGGTTACCCATCGCTCACGACGTCAGCGCGCGCGGCGGGGCATGTGAACGCGCGAAGTTGTGACGCGCGCGACGCCGCGGCGCGCGGAGACAGTTATGCGCTACGGCGAGAATTGATTACACATCAATGTTGAGCGAAATGTCTAACGCGGTGACGCTGTGCGTGAGCGCACCGCTGGAGATGTACGTCACGCCTGTTTGGCCGATGGCGTGGACGGTGTCTAGGGTGACGTTACCCGACGCCTCGGTGTCGACTCTGCCGTCGATGAGACGCACGGCGGCGGTCATGTCCTCCACGGACATGTTGTCGAGCATTAAACGAGTGACGCTGCCCGTGGGGACGTTCGGATCGTCCAGAAGCGCGATGACGGTCTTCACCTCGTCCATCGTCCGCGCTTCGACCTCAATCTTGACGTCTTTGAGATTATTTTCGAGTAAATACTTTTCGCACGCCTCGACGGCGGCGGCGATGCCGCCCGCG
>Ga0222715_10004571_pt1 | contig 11959 bp, 12 predicted proteins | sample C33_9DmetaG_FD_165056 | JGI IMG/M metagenome (GOLD analysis project Ga0222715, IMG submission 165056) | Estuarine water microbial communities from San Francisco Bay, California, United States - C33_9D | ecosystem: Environmental > Aquatic > Marine > Unclassified | place: USA: California...
CCTTTTCACCCGCGTTGTCACCCACAGCCACCGATTGAGTCCCTTGATAGGACTGCCCAGAGTTAGAACCAATAGCTACGGAGAGGGCGTTTTGGGACAGTTCACCCGCTACATAACCAATCGCCACAGATTCAGACCCTTGGTAGGACCGACCTGCTTGGTAGCCCATAGCCACGGAAAATGAATTCTGCCCCAATTCACCAGATGTGTCACCAATGGCCACGGATTGCGACCCTTGACTCACACGCCCGGATTCGTGTCCAATAGCCACGGATTGAGACCCTTGGGTGGATTGTCCAGATTGAAAGCCCACAGCCACGGATTGCTCCCCTTGGCCAATCTGACCAGATTGGTACCCCATAGCCACAGATTGTGTATTTTGACCCTTTTCACCCGCGTTGTCACCCACAGCCACCGATTGAGTCCCTTGATAGGACTGCCCAGAGTTAGAACCAATAGCTACGGAGAGGGCGTTTTGGGACAGTTCACCCGCTACATAACCAATCGCCACGGATTGAGACCCTTGGGTGGATTGTCCAGATTGAAAGCCCACAGCCACGGATTGCTCCCCTTGGCCAATCTGACCAGATTGGTACCCCATAGCCACAGATTGGGTATTTTGAGCCTTTTCACCCGCGTTGTCACCCACAGCCACAGATTGAGTCCCTTGATAGGACTGCCCAGAGTTAGAACCAATAGCTACGGAGAGGGCGTTTTGGGACAGTTCACCCGCTACATAACCAATCGCCACAGATTCAGACCCTTGGTAGGACCGACCTGCTTGGTAGCCCATAGCCACTGAAAATGAATTCTGCCCCAATTCACCAGATGTGTCACCAATGGCCACAGATTGCGATCCTTGAGTGGACTGCCCAGAATGGTAACCGATCGCAACCGACTGCTTACCCTGCCCAATTTGACCAGATTCATAACCCACTGCTACAGATTGGGTATTTTGTAAAGACTGTCCTGCGTTGAGACCAATGGCCACGGAATATGGATATTGTGAGGTCATACCAGATTGGTGACCCAATGCAACCGATTGTTCACCTTGTGACGTCTGCCCAGCTCTAAAACCAATTGCAACTGATTGGATATTTTGTGAGGTTTGTCCAGATTCGTAACCCACAGCTACAGACTTTGACCCCTGTGATATTTGACCAGCTTGATAACCGACAGCAATGGCTTGTGATTTTTGACCGGATTGTCCAGATTGATATCCAATGGACACAGTCTTTGCATTCTGATTTATCTCACCTGCGTTATCACCTATTGCTATGGATTGTGTTCCTTGATAGGACTGTCCAGCATTCGAGCCAATAGCCACAGATTGGGCATTTTGAGATAATTCACCCGCTACGTAGCCTAGGGCGACCGATTCGGATCCTTGATAGGATCGCCCCGCGTGGTAACCTATTGCCACCGACTGAGCTTCCTGTACGATTTGACCAGATTGATATCCCATCGCCACAGATTGTGTATTCTGACGTATCTCACCCGCGTTATCACCAATGGCCACAGATTGGGTCGCTTGATATGATTGTCCGGCATTGGAACCAATAGCCACGGAGAGGGCGTTTTGTGACAATTCACCAGCCACATACCCCAACGCGACAGATTCGGATCCTTGGTATGATCGCCCCGCATTGTATCCGATAGCCACTGAAAACGCATTCTGCCCCAATTCACCGGATGTATCACCAATTGCAACCGATTGCGAACCTTGAGATTCTCGCCCAGATTCGTGACCCACGGCTACAGATTGGATCCCTTGACTGGTTTGACCAGATTGATAACCAACAGCTACAGATTGAGTACCTTGGGAGGTTTTTCCAGCTTGATAGCCAACGGCTACAGATTGTGTATTCTGATGTATCTCACCGGCGTTATCACCGAGGGCTACAGATTGAGTCCCTTGATAGGATTGTCCAGCATTAGAGCCAATAGCCACGGACAAAGCATTCTGTGATAATTGGCCCGCCGCGTAGCCCATGGCTATAGATTCAGACCCCTGACCGGTTTGACCTGCGTTGTAACCAATCGACACGGATTGTATTCCTTGTGATGTTTGACCGGATTGAAAACCGAGTGCGGTTGATGTATCCCCTTGTTCTGTTTGTCCGGATTTGTAACCAACCGCTGTAGATTGATCCCCTTGATTTAACTGTCCAGCTTGATAGCCGATCGCAGTGGATTGATCCCCTTGGTTTGATTGTCCAGCTTGATAACCAAATGCCAAAGTCTCGTCACCTTGATTAATTTCAGCTGTACCAAAACCCAAAACAATACTATTATTACCTTGACCAACGCGACCACATTGATACCCTATCGCGATTGATTGCGAACCCTGACCAATTTGCCCAGCTTGGTATCCAAGGGCGATACTTTGCGCATTCTGACCAATTTGACCAGATTCGAAACCGACCGCGACTGCTTGTGAACCTTGTATCGATTGCCCTGATCTATATCCGATAGCTACAGACTGCACATTTTGATTCACTTCACCACATTCTTGACCAACCGCCACAGATTGGGATCCTTGTTTTTCTCTACCCGCGTGATACCCAACCGCAACAGACTTTTCACCTTGATTGGTGAAACCAGATTCTGAACCGAGTGCGATCGCATTTACACCTTGTGACGTTTTACCTGCATCTTTACCAATTGTAATTTCATCAAAGTTATAATTTATAGATGTAGGTGGAGTTGTTGTTGTAGCCTGAGTATCATCTTGGTTGAGCTCAGCCAAAAATACATGTGTGAATCGACCCGCGTTTCCTACGAAAGGCATTACTACTATTAGTTGGCGAATAAAATACCACCCAAACCATTTCGTATTCTGAGAACATTATAGTTAACAGCGTATGCGGTAAGTTCGGTATCACTGGTGCGATTTGTTCCCTTTACAATATCTCTTATGACAATTTTTGCATTATCTAATCTACTAAAATTACAGGTACCCGTGGGTTTATACTCTGATGCATTCTTACAAAAGTGGAATGCGTAATATCGTGTATATTGGGGGCAGTTGGATGTATCAACAAAGTTTACTAAACCATATTTGGAATTGATATAACTTTGTACAAGATGAAAGTACAATGGAGACATATTTTCTAATATTGATGTACCATTTAGATATATATCTGCAGTACTAAATGATAATTTGTCCTCTTCAACCAAACCACCCTTTGCTTGGTAGCCAAAAAATAAACTCTTCACTGGATGATTAAAGGATGAAATATCAAAAGTTGTTCTAGGATTCTCTATAGGACTTTTAGTGGATTGGACTTGAGTGATGATCAAATCAGTTGGAGTATTTGTAAACTTAATTCTTTCATCCGAATCCAAGAAGATATAATTCCCATAACACTTTATGTCTGATGCATTCTGGTTTGCAAAATTTACCCGTATTTCAACTTCTTGAAATTGAAGTGCTACGAGGGGTAAGAACATATCGTGATCACAGAAGAAGAAATGCATTGGAAAAAATCGAGTAGAAGACTGAGACGTTTTGTTAAAGATTTCCTGAGCCTTCACAAAGTTCTCCGCGTGATAATTCTGCCATATATCAGCAACGAAATCAAATGCGTGTGAATCAATTTTAACACCACCAATATAAAGATCAAATACAGCACCATCAAATTTAGTGATTAAATCCGTGCCTTCAAACCACACCGAGTTTATAAGATCACCCCACGTGGGTATAATGATGGAATTGTCCGTCGCTGTGATCGTTTTTATAAGTCTTGGTGCTTGTGCAAAATTGGTGTGTCTCTTGTATTTCATACTGAAGAGCGACATACCTTCGTCACTTGTTAAATAAACGTCTTGAGCACCTTTAGAAACAAGTTGTACTAATGCACCAGACATTTATTTATTGTTCAGATTATAAAAATAGACACTTTCCCTGAGGGAAGTCTGGTTTTTCTTCGGTGTCCGCCTTCCCGTGTATCTTGAAACCGCCTTGGCGGTACACCTTCATTCTCTTATAGTACATAGCTGTAAAGATAGACCAGGGGTCGTGGACATCATAGATATGGGGATTGTTCTTTTTCCCCCTAGTCTCTCGCATAATACGCCCAATACTCTGTACAATATCAGACTTTGGGGACGCCAATATCACTGTATCTAGAGTTGGTATATCCAGACCCTCGTGGGCTTGACTGAACGTCGCGAAGATGATTTTCTTTTGGGAAGACGCCTGGAGATCCACCTCCTTCATACCACCCATATAGAGGCCCGAGCTCTTTGGGAAACACTGGTGAAGCATCTCACAATGCCATCTCCGGTCACTGAGTACGAGGAGTTGTCGTGTCCCCGCGGACGCTTTTTTAACCAGTTCCACAAGCATTTGGTTTCTCTTCCTGTCCTCGACAACCTCGGTGACCATATTGGGCATTGACAACTTCCCATTTCGTGTACATGGTGGGGCATTTCTATAGTTCTGGGACTCGTATACGATTGGAAACACCTCCACCTGTTCCTGATTCTTTCTCTCCACCGCAAAAAATGTTGGACCCATAAACCAATGCAACACCTTTGTGAGACCATCCTTTCGCTCGGGGGTTGCTGAGAGACCAAAGATATGCTTGGGACACATCTTGAAGAGAGACTGGGAGAACACTTTTGCACAAATGTGGTGTGCCTCGTCGACAATGAGTGTACCTATCGAGTCGAAATCGCTGAACGAATATTCCTTGAGAGAGAGGGATTGGAGCATCGCAATAACAAAGTCACACTCCACCTCCTTCTTATTCTGTTGAACAACACCAATCGTGGCGCCCGGACAAAACTGTTGAATACGTTCCTTCCACTGGTCCGCCAAGAACTGCTTGTGGACAATAATCATTGTACGGTATCCCAACGTACACGCTATCGCCAAGGATACGGTGGTCTTCCCATACCCGCATGGGAGTGAGAGAACTCCATGACCCGCTGTAAGAGCAGCGGCAAGAGCCTCGTTTTGATGAGTTGTATCTCTGAGGGTGCCGACGAACTTGACACCCGTTCGGATGGGTTCAGGGCGTCTATCCTGCTTGGGTTCCCCAAGTTTAGCAACTCCATAGAATCTTGGAACACAGACTCCATTCTTAGTTGCTCTAAAAACTTTAAAAGGCGGTGGGGGAAATCCATAGTCTCCGTTGACGATAGGTCTTACTGTAAGTTCTTTTTTAATCTCCTGAAGCGGACCTTCCGTCACAAGGTAGCCGGTCCTCGTCAACATATACTATATTAAAGGATTCAAACTTTATATGACTATAATGCCATCCCTTAAGGTTGAAGATAATATTAAGAAAATTGAACAAGCGATTGAAGAGTTGACTCAAGAGGTCTTCCGCCTTCAAGGATCCCTCCGTGTCTTCAAGGGTTTCAAGGAAGCTGGTTTGACCGATGTTGATATCCCAGAACAACCTCAAGATCCAGATGTTGCAACCGAAGAAAGCACCCAAGAATAACCACTGTATTCGCCAACATTCCAAACACCCTTGAACTCGACTACGACTTCAACTTCATCATCTTTTATAAGAGACTGCACAGGTTGTCCACGGACTTCACACATCACTCTCCTATAACGGAATGGAACCTTCACTGTAAGAACTCGACCATCGAGTGGATTATCAACTCGCTTATGTTGCACGAGACGTGCCTTGTTTATATGCATTCTATCTACGATTTGGGCACACTTTTCAGGAATGACCAAACGAATATACTTTTTGTCGTTGTGGTCATACATGGGTGTATGGACTTGGGCTAGAAACTTCATTGATTTCTATTTATATACATTAAAATTAAAACTATAAGCACTGTAATCAAAATAGCTAACACGTGTGTTAGAAGACGTGGCCTAAGGGGTTCCCGTGTGCCGAGTAATATACGACTTAAGGATCTTGAAACTTCAATCGCAGCTTCGATGCTTGAATATGGTGTATGTCGCGGAGACATCATACCACACATAGCCACACGTGGGCATTCACCGATGAATGGGAGTTGTCCATGAAGACTAAGAACCCCCGAGGATTGTGAGAATTGCCATTTTTCACCATCCCACGTCGCACCCCACCCAAATCGTATACTTTGTGGAGCTGGGAGATTGAGTTGTTTGACTACTTGTTCTTTTATACTATCCGGATTCGATTTTAAAATTTCATCTGTCAAATCACATATCACACATGATACTGTTTTTCCATCTGAAAGAACAACGGGTTGGAGGTTCCAAGGAGTTGACGCGGCGATTTCAAGGTCATCACCAATCTTTGGTGTTTCATCAAAGTCTAAGAGCACGTTTATACATCCGTATGTACTCGCGCGTACCTTTTTATCGGCATCTGGTCCCCAGTTATTACCCAAAAACTTTAGGGCTGGGCTATTATCAATACATAGAACTAAAAATCCATCATTGATTACAGTTTTATCTGAAAATGTTGCGACAAAATCATTTTCGAGATATTCAACATTTTCAAGTTCTGTATTGAAAACAAAGTTGACTCCAGATTTTAAAAGTTTATCGTGCATCAAATCACACATAACTTTACCTGAAACTTTTTGAGTACATTGTTTTGAGAGTGCGACATGGTCAAAACTTTTTACAAACTCATACGCGGACATGACATTCCAAGGTACACCATCCATGATGAGTGGAAGATGTTCAAGAATAGCTTGTCCACCTGGGGTCAATTCACCGAGAGCTTCTTTGAGTGACATACTCTTGTACTTGTCGGGTTGTGTGAGTACACGCGTCGCGAGAGATGCGAGGGTTCCATAATCTTTGAGTTTGAGGGATCGAAGCATAAAACTATAGAGATCCTTTTCAGTGGGTTCAAAAATATCGTCCCATTGGATGCCCATTTCTTCGAAAAGGCTGTGAGTATTCACAAACGCACGGTCAAATACGATTCGGTGTGCGTGGAGATCTCGTGTATTCACATCCGGTTCCCACCACGATCCACCCGCAGATGGCTTTCTATCGTATATTGTAATGTCGTGATCACCTGCACGGAGTATCTCCCACGCGAGAGACATCCCCGATGGTCCAGCACCAACAATATGAATCTTCATTCTACTAGTAGACTATATAATTTTTAGATTAATCCAGTTTCCCTGCGTTCTTCTGGAGTCTTGATGGCATACATGGCACCAATGAAGATTGCGGTTGAGATGAGGGCATACTCGATATCTTGTGTCGCACTGAACGCGATTAACATGAGCGAAATGAATCTGAACGTCTTACTATTGAAGAGAGTCTTGAGGTTCTTTGGAATCTTGATGGCGTTACCAGCGAAGAGACCTTGGTACAAGATGATGAGGGTGAAGACGATGGGTTGAGCTTTAATGACAGCTTCAGTTGGGGTACTGAGCGGTCCAAGAAATCTGTTGAGTTTGGGCATTTACAGTAACCTAAGATATTAAAAAATAAAAGATTTTTATATAGTAGGATGCTATGCGTCGCGAGTCACAGACCCACACGGGTGGTACCAAACCAAAAGGTAAAGACCTGGAAGTTTGCCGCCAAATTTTTATGGAAGAACACATTTGTACAAAACAAATCTGAACTTGGTGCGTGGACGAGGGACCAACTTCTCGACCTTGGACCCACGTTTGTAAAATTAGGACAGATTGCCTCCACGAGAGCGGATCTCTATCCACCCGAGTTTACAAAACAACTGGAATCCTTGCAGGATAATGTACCACCAGTCGATATACAGGGTATTGTAAACTTAGACCACTTTGAGGCATTTGACGAGATCCCATTCAAGTCTGCGAGTATTGGACAAGTACACAAAGCGACTCTAAAAAATGGGAAACAGGTCATCGTCAAAGTCAAGAGACCGAACATCTATAATATTATGAAGACAGATACAGATAATATCCGGGACATCGTTCGCTTCTTGGAGAAGGTTGGGGTGGACACGGGGAATAGTTCAGAGTTTGTACTGAATGAATCTATAGAGTACCTGTTGGGTGAATCCGACTATCGCCAAGAAATGGATAACGCCATTCGATTCAGAAAGAATATGAAAGATATCAAATGGATTAAAGTTCCCAAAGTGTACACTGAATTTTCGAACGATGATATGATTGTCATGGAGTATGTAGAGTCTGAAAAACTTACAGAGTTGACCACCCCCAATGTAAACAAGAAGAAGATATGTGAGGCGCTCATCAATTCCTATGTGATTCAAACGATGGACAAGGGATTTTTCCACGGTGACCCACATCCAGGGAATTTGGGATTTTCCGCCAAGGGTAAGTTGGTATTCTACGACTTTGGTCTCATCATAGATTTATCGAATGAACTTCGTGATGGGTTCAAGAAGATATTTGGGTGTATCATAGACAAGGACACAAAGGGTATCGTAGAAATCCTCATCGCCCTCAAAGTTATTGTACCATCAACCTCCGATGTATCTGATATCGAACTTTTTTTTGAAACAATTTTGGGATACTTGGAAACTTTGGATGGCTCAAACATCATGAATGACGACATCGCCGTCCAACTCGCGATGGAAAAACCTTTTGTTATTCCATCAAGTTTTGTATATTTAGCAAAATCATTCTCTATAATAGAGGGAATCTGTGTGCAACTCGACCCAGACTTCAACTACTATACCTACTTGGAGCCCATGATACAACAACAATTCGTGGAATCTCTCGACATCCAAGATACTCTTATGAAGACGGCCGAAATGCCGGCGAAAATACGGAATATTAGTACAGCTGTTTTGGGTTTGGAAAAATCCAAAGCAGCCATGAAGAGGTCTATGTCTAAAACGAGACAAGAAATACGCATGGTGCAGTACAGTATAGTGAGTGCGCTCATGGCACACCAGTTTGATGACACACCCTTAGCATTTGGGTTTGTCTTGTGTACTTTGTGGTTTGCGTTTAGTTCTCGAAAACGATGAAAATATATTAAACGCGATTGTAATTCTACCTCCAATTTTGACCGGCTTAACCATATGTTCAAGTTTAGAAGAAAATATGATAACCGACCCCTCACCTATATCTTCTATGTTTGACGTATCTAATGATGCATAATCTAATACAGCGCCAAATGGTTTTGGGTTAGTATCAGTAAATAATGTAGAACCCTCTTTATTATCATCTTTGAGTATGTAAATAATTGACAAGGATGGGTGATAACGTATACCATCAATTACAATTGGATACGCACCATGCGAATGTTTTTCCTGAAAATCACCACTTTCATATATGTTGTACCAATGCGATTGAATAAACGAATCTCCGAGGAATATCTCACCTTGACTTTCTTGTACCATATCTTCTATAGGTTTCCATACAATCTTACGAAGTGTCTCTTGGTCATCCCCAAATAGGTCGATACGGTCATTTATATTTGAGTTCATTGTACATGCAAAATTATGTGGACTTGTACTCCTCTTAATTTTGGACAAATATTTTGACTTTATTTGATCATGGTCATTTACTTTCGTCCAAAATACATAGTGCGCGGGGAATTGAAAATGTGGCATCTATATAATTAAAATCTACAAACTTTAAATTATTCAAAAAAGAACGACAATGTATAACGAGTGCCCTGTGTGACTGGTAAAACGCCATGTAGATGCTCCTTTCCACTGTATATTACAGCATCACCTTGGTCGTAATTGATAATTGGTAGTTTTTTGTAACTCTTGACGAATTTATTTTTAATATCTGGATGACCATAGTTTATGTACTTATATTTCATAGTTGCCTGTTTATCAAACACATATAAATCTCCACCATTATACATATTTCTTGGTGATAGTAAAAACGACATGGTGAACTTATTTTCATCGAGATGAACAGGTAAATCTATACGCTCATTTGGTGTATATCTACGTAAAAATACATATCCAGGCATTGGAAAGTCTTTTTTCATATGCGACTCGTATATATTTTTACATATATCCCAAAGTTCTTCGTTGAGAATTGCATTTGGCTGTTCTACATCATATATATCAATTTCATATGCAGCTTTTAAATCGACTTCCTCTGGAAACTGTTCATATTCGTATTTATTTGATATGTCTATGATTTTATTGCATTCTTGAGTTGTTAATACATTTCGTTTAATCTTAACACCCGTGTTCTTTCTAAAAATAAAGAAAGCAATGAGTAATAGTGACAATAACACTATACGTATCATATCCTATATTTACTCCTGAAAAAAATCGATAGCGACGTCTTCCTTTTTGGAGGACCCCTTGAAGAACTCTTGGTGTTCACGGAAGATTTCTTTGACGCGTCGTTGTTCATCGCGGCTAATATCCGATAACTTCTCTCGGATCTTACCCACGTCTGCGTCACTGTTCTTCTTCATCTTCTTGCCAAACTTCTTGAAACGGTTGGTCTTCGTCGCAAAAGTAATAGAGGTTGTAAGTGAAAACATTTTTGTTAGTTACATTCTAAGGACATTTATTTTTTAAGTTCAATCTCGCCAACTTCTCCTCAAACTCACGTCTCTCCCCTGGTGACTCTATTGGTTTCCCTGTGGCAAGAGCCTCAATCTCTGGGCCTGTGAGATGCATGGCATTGACCCTAAAGTCCTTGAATGCCTCCATCGTAATTGGGACGAGGGGTTCAACCAGGTCATAAATAGCATTCGCATAGTCCCGAATCTCCTTTTGGGCGTGATGGTCCATACGAAGGTGGAGATAGTGCATCAAGTTGTGAAGGTTAATCTTCCAATAGAATTCGGTATACGTACACTGTGGAAGGTTACCACGCGCCTGTTCCCGACATACCCCCTCCTCGAGGAGGCTCTCGTACAGCGCAAAAGAATGTTCTAAGTGTTCATTAATTTTTCCAGTTTTATCTTCGTCAATTTCTACAACACCCTCGGAGCCCTGGTTATTTACTTGAGACTGACCTCGTAGAACTCCCGGGTTGTAGTACTGTTTCGGTACGACGGAGTAGCGGGCGGAGAGCTCATTAACTGAGGCTGTTCGATGTCGAAAGTGCTGTCTCGCGATGTATAGGGGCATTTTGATGTGAAATTTGAATTCCACCATTTCGAAAGGGGTTGTGTGCCAATGTCTAAGCAGGTACCTGAGGAGTCCTCGGTCTCCACGGGAAGACTTTGTCCCGTCTCCATAGCTGACTCGGGCTGCTTGAACGATTGACGTGTCCAAATCTTCTCTCGGCATGTGATCAACCAATCGTACAAATCCGTGGTCCAAGACATCTTTTTGCATAATGTTCTAATTCTTAGTTCCCCCTAAATCTTTAATCAAGTCATCGATGTCACGATAATACCTCTTGAGATCCTTCATAAACCTCTTGTTGTTCTCAAGAACCTCGCACTCCACTTTATTAAGGTACAACCAAGCCAAGTTTGACTTTGAATACTTTGTCATCTTTTGATTTTCATTGGGTTTACGAGCCACTAACTTGGTGGACTTTTTGGGTTTAGTGGTTGATGTGACCTCCACACGATTGACGAAACTGAGGGCTTGCATGACAGTATCTGCCAAGTCATCTTTCTTTTTGGACTTGAGAAATGTATCCAACCAACGGGCATTCACTTGGTCTTGACGGATAAAGGCTTCGCATCTCTCAATCGACACCTTCTTTCTCTTATTGTATTGTGCTTTCCCAGGTCCGGCAACATCTGGAATCTTGTGACGCGCGTCGTAGAGGATTGTCTCTGCGCAGGGGCATTTAATAATAAAGTACGCGTGAAGGAAGTGCATCACAGAGACCATTTTCTTATTACGATCCGGTTGCTTTTCTATGAGGATTGTTTGGGCGGTGAGGACCCAAGGTCTTTCATCGAGATGCTTTCTCAAGGAGACATAGATACCATCTTTGTGTTCGGGTGGGACACCGGAGACATCCCATTCTTCCACAAGGTTGGAGGTTTCATTGAGTAAGCACATGGCTAAGTTCCGAATACCAACATCGATACTCAGAATCATTAATTAAAGAGGTCTTTATGTCTTTAAATTAGAAAAGT
>Ga0222715_10004575_pt1 | contig 11952 bp, 13 predicted proteins | sample C33_9DmetaG_FD_165056 | JGI IMG/M metagenome (GOLD analysis project Ga0222715, IMG submission 165056) | Estuarine water microbial communities from San Francisco Bay, California, United States - C33_9D | ecosystem: Environmental > Aquatic > Marine > Unclassified | place: USA: California...
AATTGGTGTTGATATTCCACCCAATACTTTTATAACAGCAGTCGTAGCATCTTCAAGTAATATGAGTGCTGCCAGTGCTTCATTCATTTATGTAGAGGATTAATTTTTTATGTCTGATAATGTATATCTTGGCAATCCAAATCTAAAAAAAGCAAATACTGCTATTGAGTTTACTCAAGAACAAATTCTTGAGTTTATGAAATGCAAAGAAGATCCTGTCTACTTTGCTAATAACTATATTAAGATTGTTTCGCTTGATGAGGGATTAACTCAATTCCATCCATACCACTTCCAAGAGAAGTTAATCAACAACTTTCATGAAAATAGATTTAACATTTGTAAGATGCCTCGTCAGACAGGCAAATCTACAACTGTCGTATCTTATCTGCTCCACTATGCAGTTTTTAACGATAGTGTTAATATTGGCATCCTCGCTAACAAAGCAGCAACCGCAAGAGAACTTCTGAGTAGGTTACAAACTGCTTACGAAAACCTTCCCAAATGGATGCAGCAAGGTATCATATCATGGAACAAAGGTAGTCTGGAGTTAGAAAATGGCAGTAAGATATTGGCAGCTTCTACGTCTGCAAGTGCTGTCAGAGGCATGTCCTTTAATATCCTCTTTCTTGACGAGTTCGCGTTCGTCCCAAATCACGTTGCTGACTCGTTCTTTGCCTCTGTTTATCCTACTATTACTTCTGGTAAAAACACCAAAGTAATCATCGTATCTACCCCACATGGTATGAATCACTTCTACCGTCTGTGGCACGATGCTGAGAAGGGTAGAAATGAATATGTACCAACAGACGTTCATTGGTCAGAAGTTCCAGGTAGAGATGAAGCATGGAAGCAACAAACAATTGCAAACACTTCAGATCAGCAATTTAAAATTGAGTTTGAATGTGAATTCTTAGGTTCTGTAGATACATTAATTGCACCTAGCAAACTCAAAAGTTTTGTTTACGAAAATCCAATTCAAAAAAATGCTGGACTTGATATTTACGAAGCATCAATTAAAGATCATGACTATGTAATTACTGTTGATGTTGCTAGAGGAGTAAGTGAAGACTATTCTGCTTTTGTTGTTGTAGACATAACATCTTTCCCACATAAGATAGTTGCAAAATACAGAAATAATGAGATAAAACCAATGCTATTTCCAAACATAATTTATGAGGTAGCAAAAAATTATAATAGCGCATACATTCTATGTGAAGTTAATGATATTGGAGATCAAGTTGCATCATTACTTCATTATGATCTTGAATATCAAAACGTTCTTATGTGCTCTATGCGCGGTAGAGCAGGTCAGATTGTTGGTCAGGGATTTTCTGGAAAGAAAACTCAACTTGGAGTTAAGATGTCCAAGACTGTAAAAAAAGTTGGATCTCTTAATTTAAAAACTATGATTGAGAGTGATAAACTTCTTTTTAATGATTATGAGATTATTTCAGAATTAACAACCTTTGTATCTAAACACAACTCATTTGAAGCAGAAGAGGGTTGTAATGACGACTTGGCGATGTGTTTGGTAATCTATGCTTGGTTAGTAGCACAAGACTACTTTAAAGAGCTTACAGATCAAGACATCAGAAAACGTTTATATGAAGAACAAAAAAATCAAATCGAACAAGATATGTCACCATTTGGATTTATTGTTGATGGATTAGATTCCAGCAGTTTTGTTGATGTTGATGGTGATAGATGGTTTACTGATGAGTATGGTGATATGGCATATATGTGGGAGTATCAATAATGGAAATTGATAAGCAGATAAATCTGGGTCATTTACTACTTGCCGATAGAAAATGTAGAGTGTGTGGAGAAGTTAAAAATCTTATAGATGGATTTTATAGAACTAGAAAAAATAGAGGAGCAGTAGCATCTTCATTTTCATATGAATGCAAAGAGTGTTCCATCAAAAGAATAGTAACAAGTAGAATGGTTTCTAGAGTTTTGGATAAATGGGAATATCCAGACTGGTAGTTCGCGTCACGTTTCCCCTGTGAAATAGTTGTAAATAATAAATATTTTCAGATAAACTGAGAATTTTACGGAGAAAAACATGGCGACTCCTCAATTATCTCCTGGTGTACTTGTCAGAGAGGTTGACTTAACTGTAGGGAGAGCTGATAATGTTTTAGATAATATCGGTGCGATTGCTGGACCTTTTCCAATCGGACCTGTTGACGAACCAATTGATATCACAAACGAAGCAGATCTCATCAACGTTTTTGGTAAGCCCATTTCAACAGATGCTCAATATGAGTATTGGATGAGTGCTTCATCTTTCCTTTCATATGGTGGTGTTCTTAAAGTTGTAAGAACAGGCGGATCAACCCTCAACAATGCAAACGCTGGTGTTGGAATCGCTTATACAACTTCATTAAGAGTTGATAACTACGACGATTACATCAACAATCATTCAGAGGCAACAGACTTTACGTTCGCTGCTAAGAACCCAGGTTCTTGGTCAAATAGTTTAAAAGTTTGCTTGATTGACGACAAAGCAGACCAAATCCTTGGCATTTCTACAACAAGTCTTGCTGGGGTTGGTGCTACAGTTGGATATGGTGTTACTGCTGCTGTATCAGGAACTCTTCCAGGTACAGGATCAACTTCGACATTTACTGGATATGTAAAAGGAATCATCACTGGTTTAACCACAGATTCCACAAACGGCAACTCAACAATCGAAGTAAAGATTGTATCAAGAGTATCTTCCGCAGGAACGGAAACAAAGATTGACTATGCTGAAGGTGGCGCATTCAATTCATTCGACACTTCAGATACTGTCTATTTTGTAGATAGTTCCGGAACAAATCAGAACTCAGGAAACACTCCAGCAACTGCTGTTGATTGGTATGATCAACAAACATTGAATCTTACCAACTCAGTTGTTTACTGGAAGGAGATTGCTCCAAAACCAGTCACCAACAAGTATTCTCTGGATGCTCAAGGCAAAAACGATGCTCTCCACGTCGTTGTTGTAGACGATAATGGTTCTATTACTGGTATTCGCGGAAACATTCTGGAAAAACATCTTAGTGTTTCTAAAGCACTGGATGCTGTTTCTAATGTAAACGCACCACAAAAAATCTGGTACGAAGGATATCTTGCAGATTATTCAGCAAATGTTTATGCTGGTGGAAATCCATCTAATGCGAATGATTCATATTGGGGAACAAAACCAGTAGCAACTGGATTCACAACCTACTCTGGCGTTAAGGCAGCATCATTTACACCAATCTCTATTGGTGATGGTCTTTGGGGACAAAATGCTCAAGGAATTACCTACAGCGCAATTGGAAATGTTACCTATACCCTTTCTGGTGGTATTGACTACTCTGCTTCTGGTGGGATGAAGCCTGCTCTCGGAGATCTGATCACTTCATATGGTTTATTCTCAAACAAAGATGAAGTAGAAGTTGATTATCTGATTATGGGTCCTGGATTTGATGCAAAATCTGATTCACAGGCAAAAGCAAACTACATCATCTCTCTTGCAGAATCAAGAAAAGATTGTGTTGCTTGCATTGGACCACACAGAGCAGATCTGATTGGCATTACAAACACTACAACCCAAACTAATAATCTGATCGATTACTTTAGTTCTTTAAGTTCTTCATCATATGCAGTCTTTGATAGTGGTTATAAGTACACTTATGATCGCTTCAATAACAAATTCCGCTATGTTCCATGTAATGGAGATATTGCTGGATTAATGACAAGAACAAATATTGTTGCATATCCTTGGTTCTCACCTGCTGGTCAGCAAAGAGGTATCATCAATAACGCAGTCAAACTCGCTTACAACCCAAGTAAAGCACAAAGAGATAAACTCTATCCTGCAAGAATCAACTCTGTTGTTACTCAACCAGGGGTCGGAACTCTTCTCTTCGGTGATAAGACTGCACTTGGTTATGCTTCAGCGTTTGATAGAATCAACGTTCGTCGCTTGTTCCTCACAATTGAACAAGCACTCCAAAGAGCAGCGGAAGCACAACTCTTTGAACTGAATGATGAACTGACAAGAGCAAACTTTAGAAACATTGTTGAACCTTATCTCCGTGATGTTCAGGCTAAGAGAGGTCTGTATGGATTCTTCGTTGTTTGTGATACCACAAATAATACTCCTGATGTTATTGACAATAATGAATTTAGAGCTGATATCTTCCTGAAACCAGCTAAGTCAATTAACTATGTAACTCTTACTTTCGTTGCTACACGCACTGGTGTAAGCTTTGAAGAAGTAGTTGGTAGAGTTTAATTACATAATCTAAATAACAAAAGGAGGACTTAACAATGGCAACTTCAAGAGAAAACAAGACTATTTCTCAGTTTAAATCTGCACTTGTTGGGGGCGGTGCCCGCCCCAATCTATTTGAGGTAGAGTTAACAACTCTTCCAGGTGGTATTTCATGGGATGCAGATAACTTCAGATTTATGTGCAAATCTGCTGCTCTTCCAGCACAAAACGTAGCATCAATTGATGTTCCTTTCCGTGGAAGAATCTTTAAGGTTGCAGGTGATAGAACCATTGATACTTGGACAGTAACAATCATCAACGATGAAGGATTCCTTCTGAGAAATGCTTTCGAAGAGTGGTCAAATCTGATCGCTGACCTTGGAACAAACCTTGGTGCAACTGATCCAACTGCATATATGACTAATGCTAAGGTTTATCAGTTAGGTAGAGGTTCAACCCCAAGCAGCAAAGATAACACTGGTGCTTCAAATGCTGTTCTGAAAGAGTATGAGTTCATTGATATTTTCCCAACTAACGTTTCTCAGATTGATCTTTCCTATGATTCTTCAGACACCATTGAAGAATTTACCGTTGAATTCCAAGTACAGTCATTCTCATACACCGGACAAGGAAATCCAAACGGTTGATAAATAGTCTAAAGATCAATTCAGAACAATAAATTATGGCAAAATTATTTGGATTCTCTCTTGAGAATACTGAACCATTATCACCCACTGCAGTTTCCCCCGTTCCTCCTAATAATGAGGACGGGGTTGATCATTATGCTAGCAGTGGGTTTTTTGGTTCATATGTTGATATTGAAGGAGTATATAGAACTGAGTTTGAATTAATCAAAAGATATCGTGAAATGTCACTTCATCCTGAAGTTGACAGTGCAATTGAAGATATTGTAAATGAAGCAATCGTATCAGATACAAATGACGTACCTGTTCAGATTGATTTGGATAATTTAAACGCAAGTGATGGTATTAAAAAGAAGATAAGATCAGAATTCAAATATATTTTAGATCTTCTTGATTTTGATAAAAAGTCACATGAAATCTATAGAAATTGGTATATTGATGGTAGGCTGTATTATCACAAAATTATTGATCTAAAAAATCCTCACGAAGGAATCCAAGAATTACGTTACATAGATGCATCAAAAATGCGCTATGTTAGACAACAAAAAAGGAAACCAGGAGATAAAATAGCAAGTCTTCAAAGGATTGCGTCAGATAATCCTATGGATTATGAGTTTCCTGAATTAGAAGAGTACTTTATCTACAATCCAAAAACAATATACCCATCAGCAAATCCAGCACAAACTGGTGCAAGTCAAGGTATTAAGATCGCAAAAGATTCAATTACTTATTGTACTTCTGGTCTTGTAGATAGAAATAAAGGACATACTCTTTCATATCTCCATAAAGCAATTAAAGCACTCAATCAACTTAGAATGATTGAGGACTCTCTTGTCATTTATAGATTGTCAAGAGCTCCAGAAAGAAGAATCTTTTATATTGATGTTGGCAATCTACCCAAGGTAAAGGCAGAACAATATCTTCGTGATGTTATGATGCGTTATCGCAATAAGTTGGTATATGATGCAAACACTGGAGAAATCCGTGATGATAAAAAGTACATGGCTATGCTTGAAGATTTCTGGCTCCCTCGCCGTGAAGGTGGTAGAGGAACTGAAATCACCACACTCCCAGGTGGTCAGAACCTTGGAGAAATAACTGATATTGAATATTTTAAAAAGAAATTATATAGAGCACTCAATGTACCTACATCTAGAATGGATGGTGAGGGTGGATTTAACTTAGGTCGTTCATCGGAAATTTTAAGAGATGAACTTAAGTTCAGTAAGTTTGTTGGTCGTTTGAGGAAAAGATTCTCAAACATGTTCAGCGATATGTTGAGAACTCAATTAATTCTTAAAAATATCATTACTCCAGAAGATTGGGAGGTAATGAGTGAGCACATTCAATATGATTTCTTATATGACAATCACTTTGCAGAACTCAAAGATGCAGAGTTACTAAATGAAAGAATTAGCATGGTTGGTGCTGCAGAGCCATATGTTGGTAAGTATTTCTCACAAGACTATGTAAGACGTAAGATTCTTCGTCAAACTGATGAAGAAATCATTGAGCAGGATAGAATTATTGAGAAAGAAATTAAAGATGGAATAATTCCAGATCCAAATGCACCTGTGGATCCAGAGACTGGAGCACCTTTAGATCAATCGGCACAAATGGATTTAGGTTCTCCAGTTATGGAACCTGATTTAAAATCACAAGAAAAGGCAGTTGAAGCACCAGAATTACCCAAGGGTGGTGAAATATAAATACTCTTAGTTAATCATTTATGAATTAAAATGGAAGAACTTTTAGATATGATTGTTACTGATGAGTCTCCATCTCAAATTAGTGACAAGATTAAAGAATTGCTTTTTGCAAAATCATCGGAAAGAATCGATGCTCTTAGACCCATGGTTTCATCAACAGTTTTTGATGATGAAACTAGTGAAGATTAATAGCATTTATAAATAACTATTAAACCATATCTATACCAATGCAAAGGACAAGAATAGTTGAAACTGAAATTGCAACACCAACATCTGCCGGTACTGCTAGCAGCATTGGTAGTGCAAAATGCGTGAGACTACATAACAACACAAGTGGAATTGCTACTGTTGGAGTTTCTACACTTGTCGGTGCCGCAACAACCACATATTTTAGTATGCCCGCAAATTCGGTTGAATTTTTAGAAAAAAGTAATACAGATGTTATCTGGACAAGTCCAGCAATCAAAGCAGCAAACGTAGGATTTACCAACTAAGAAAATGAAACTCATCACCGAAGAAATTGAATCAGTAGAAGTTATTACCGAGACTGTTAACGGTAAAAAAGTTCTATACATTCAGGGACCTTTCCTTCAAACAGAACAACAAAACCGTAATGGTAGAGTATATCGTAGATCTGTGATGGAGCGTGAGGTTAAGAGATATAGCGATTCTTATATCGATAAGGGTCGTGCTCTTGGTGAGTTAGGTCATCCAGATGGACCAACTGTAAATCTTGATCGTGTTTCCCATAAGATTGTTTCTTTAACACAAGAAGGAAATAACTTTATTGGTAAAGCACAGATTCTTTCTACCCCCATGGGTAAGATTGCAGAATCTCTTTTAAAAGAAGGAGTAACTCTCGGAGTTTCTTCTCGTGGTATTGGTTCCGTATCAAGACACCGCGATGGTTACATGGAAGTTGGTGAAGATTTCATGTTAGCAACTGCTGCCGATATCGTCGCTGATCCTTCTGCTCCCGATGCTTTTGTTCAGGGAATCATGGAAGGTAAAGAGTGGGTATGGGAAGGTTCCATTTTGCGTGAAAAGCAAGCGCAAAATATTCAAAAGCGCATCAATACTTTAGTAGATCAAAGAAGACTCGATGAGCAGAAATTAAATCTGTTCAATGAGTTCATAAATAACCTTTGATTTATTAAATATCTTAATTTATAAATAAATATAGATTTACTACAGGAAAAATCGGAGAGTTCAAATGTCTCGTGGTAACAATTTACAAGAAATGGAAGTAGGCACTAAGCAATCCAAGACTGCTGTTAATGCTGGCGCAAAAGCAGCAGATCCAATGCCATCACTTTCAGGATCAACACCAGGTCAAACTGGTTCGTGGGAAGACCTCGGTGGTCCTACACCAGAAAACTATAAGTCTGATGATGATTCCGCAAAGTTAAAGACTCCAGGTGGAACTCTCAAGCAAGTCCGCGATGTTGTAAATAAAGGTGCAGCAGCTGCTGACGCTATGAAGTCTATGAAAGAAGAAGAAGAGATCGAAGACGAAGAGATTATCTCTGAAGAAGAGGAAGTTGAAGAGGAAGATCTCGAAGAAGGCGAAGGCGAAGAAGAAGTTGTAGAAGAGGAAGTTGATGAGTATGACATCGAAGAAGATGTCAATGCTCTCCTCGGTGGTGAAGAACTCTCTGAAGAGTTTAAGGAAAAAGCAAAAACCATCTTTGAAGCAGCAATTACCTCCAAGGTTGCTGGTATCAAAGAAGAGCTTGAGCAAGCATATGCTGCTGCTCTTGCTGAAGAAGTAGAAGAAGTAAGAGAAGCACTTGCACAGCGCGTTGACTCCTATCTGGAGTACGTTGCTGATGAGTGGTTCCAAGAGAACGCTCTTGCTGTTGAAACCGGTCTTAAGACCGAAATGACCGAATCATTCCTTTCAGGAATGAAGGAACTTTTTGAAGCACATTATGTATCAATCCCTGAAGATAAATATGATGTTCTTGAGAACATGGTAGAAAAACTTGATGATATGGAGACTAAACTCAACGAGCAGATTGAGAAGAATGTTTCCTTAAACAAGCGTCTCGCAGAGGCGGTTGCAGACGGAATCTTTGAACAAGTTTCTGAGGGTCTTGCACTTACTCAGAAAGACAAGCTCGCTTCACTTGCCGAAAGTGTTGAGTTTGAAAGTGAAGAAGAATATCGTGAGAAGCTGGAAATGCTGAAGGAGTCATATTTCTCCTCCAAAGCTACAGCGCAGTCTGCTAAAACTGAAACCCTGTCAGAAGGTGTAGATGTTACTCCTGAATCCGTTTCAGGATCTATGTCTGCTTATCTGAAGACACTTTCTGCATTTAGCAAATAATTGAATTTAATATAATTCAAACAAAACATCCACAAAACAAAGGTAAACGCAAATGTTCCATTCAGAGCATCTGCAGGAAAAGTGGGCACCTCTCCTCAACTATGAGGGTCTTGATCCAATCAAAGATTCGCACAGAAGAGCAGTAACCGCTGTCCTGTTAGAGAACCAAGAAAAATTCCTCAGAGAGCAATCCTCTTTTGAAAGAGGCGGAATGCTGTTTGAGCAACCAACCGTTAACACTGACCCATCAGGAACTGGCAATGCTGGTTTCAGTGGTTCAGCTGCTGCACCTGTCGCAGGTTTCGACCCCGTTCTGATCTCACTGATCAGACGTTCAATGCCTAACCTGGTCGCTTATGACCTCGCAGGTGTTCAGCCAATGAGCGGTCCTACTGGACTGATCTTCGCAATGCGCTCCAAGTACACCAACCAGAATGGTTCAGAAGCATTCTTCAACGAAGCAGATTCTGCATTCTCTGGTCAGGACGCAGGATTCGATGAGACCGGCGGTTTCACCGATGTACTCGCTGGTATGGGTACTACTTCACAATCAGGTGACAACCCTGGTGTTCTGAACCCTGTTTCTACCGCTTCTTCAACTGCATATGATGTTGGTCAGGGAATGACCACTCAGACTGCTGAAGAACTGGATTCGGGCAACAATGCGTTCAACCAGATGGCTTTCTCGATCGAGAAAGTTACTGTTACCGCTAAGTCAAGAGCTCTGAAGGCTGAGTACTCCTTAGAACTCGCTCAGGACCTCAAGGCAATCCACGGTCTGAATGCAGAAGCTGAGTTGGCAAATATTCTGTCAACTGAGATCCTCGCTGAAATCAACCGCGAAGTCATCAGAACCATCTATAAGGTTGCTGAGCAAGGCGCTGTTGAAAACACCGCTACCGCTGGTATCTTTGACCTCGACGTTGACTCCAATGGTCGTTGGTCTGTTGAGAAGTTCAAGGGTCTCCTGTTCCAAATCGAGCGCGATGCTAACAGAATCGCACAAAGAACTCGTAGAGGAAAGGGCAACATCATCCTGTGCTCTGCTGACGTTGCTTCAGCACTGACCATGGCTGGTGTTCTCGACTACACCCCTGCACTCAACGCTAACCTCAACGTTGATGACACTGGTAACACCTTCGCTGGTGTTCTGCAAGGTAAGTATCGTGTTTATATCGATCCTTATTCTGCAAACCTTACCTCAGGTAATGGTGCTCCTACCGGTGGCAACCAGTACTACGTTGTTGGTTATAAGGGTTCTTCACCTTATGACGCAGGTCTGTTCTATTGCCCATACGTTCCTCTCCAAATGGTTCGTGCCGTTGGTGAGAACTCCTTCCAGCCTAAGATTGGCTTTAAGACCCGCTACGGTCTTGTTGCTAACCCATTCGCAGAAGGAACAACCGCTGGCGGTGGTCGTCTCATGGTCAACCAGAACCGTTACTACAGACGTGTTGCTGTTAAGAACCTCATGTGATCTATACTCACAAGAGTTAACTGGAGGGTCCAATCGGACCCTCTTTTTTTATCTAAATACTTAAAACTCATATAAAAATAATGTCATACCACATTAAAAAACCAAGCACTGTCAATAGTGAAATCACAGTTTACTATAAAGGTAGTAACAGATGGTCTGATGTTTATGAAGATAGATTAGTTTTTGATGAAGATCCAACTTCTTTAATGAATAATCCAGAAGGAACTAATGGTGGATGGACTAATGCAACTGTCATAAGTGAGTGATTATGTCATCCCAAATTGAAAATAGAAATTTTCTTTCTCCAACTGGATTTAAATTCAGTTTAAAAAGAAGTCCTAAAGTTGCTTTCTTTTGCAATCAAGCAAATATTCCAGATTTAAATCTTGGAGTTGCAGTACAAACTTCTTGGTTGAAAGATATTGACACCCCAGGAGATAAGATCCAATTTGGAGATCTTAATCTCAGATTTTTGGTTGATGAAAATTTAGAAAACTATATGGAAATCCAGAGATGGATTCGTGGTCTTGGTTATCCAGAGAGTATGCAAGAGTTTCGTGATTTAGAATCAAATGCTGTTCTTCCAGGTGGATTTAATAATAGTGGAGACAACATTTATTCAGATGGGACTTTGCAAATATTAAGCAGTAACTTAGTTGCAAAGTTTAATGTAAATTTCAAAGACTTATTTCCATATTCATTATCAACAATTACGTTTGATGCTACTGACACGGATATTCAATACTTTACAGCAGACGTAAGTTTCAAGTATACTATTTACGATATAACTACTCTTGGCGGAACTCCTTTATGATCGATCTTGATAAACTTCAAGAGATGTGGGAAAAGGATGCAAAAATTGATATGGATAATCTCCATACAGAATCAACAAACATTCCCTCACTTCACGCGAAGTATTTTGAATTATATAATACCATCTTTTTGATGAGAAAAAAAGCAGAGCAGCAGAGAAAAAATATTCGTCATGAACGTTATGAATATTTTAGTGGAAAAGCAGATCCAGATACTTATGTAGAGAACCCATTTCCCAAAAAAATTCGTGATAAAGATACGATGCAAAAGTATCTTGATGCAGATGAAAAACTTTCTACGATTTGTTTGAAGATTGATTATTATGACACAATGTTAGTTTATATTGAGAGTATTCTTAAGCAAATAACTAATCGCACATATCAAATCAAAAATGCTATTGAGTTTATGCGATTTAACGCTGGACTAGGGTAAATAAATATTCACAGATGCATGAGACATCGTGAATACAACAGATCTTGTTATATCTAAATCAAACGAAGTATTTTTAAAAATCAACACTGAACCTCATATTGAATATGAACTAAGAGACCATTTCAAGTTTGAGGTTCCAAATGCAAAGTTTATGCCCCAGTACCGTGGAAGGAATTGGAACGGGGAAATTCATTTGTATGATATGAGATCTAAGCAGATTTATGTTGGTCTGCTAGATAAGATTGTCAATTTTTGCAACCAATACGGATATTCTTATAAGTTTGAAGAGAATAAATTCT
>Ga0222715_10004576_pt1 | contig 11952 bp, 7 predicted proteins | sample C33_9DmetaG_FD_165056 | JGI IMG/M metagenome (GOLD analysis project Ga0222715, IMG submission 165056) | Estuarine water microbial communities from San Francisco Bay, California, United States - C33_9D | ecosystem: Environmental > Aquatic > Marine > Unclassified | place: USA: California...
TTGCCGCATCTGCTGCAGGAGCGGTCCACAGTGCTCCAAACGTGCGTGGTGGGCGCAGAAAACAGCGCAGAGGTGCTCGGCGAAGCGCGCAATTTGTACTACTACCCGTACAATCCGTTCAGCTCCGCGGCCACCCCTCCGCAGGCGATTGGCTGGACGCGCGGCGGTACGCTGTGGCTCGAGCGCAGCGTGCCGTCCGTGGTCAATCAGTCGTCCAGCTGCAACGGCGCCGCCGCGCTCAGCTTCGACCTCGCCGACCCGACCTGTTCGCGGGCGACCGGTTGCTGGAACGTAAGCTACGTGCTGGACGGCCGCATGGTTAGCGCTGAAGCGTACGGTCGGCCAGAAGTATGGTCGAGCGGGCGCCGCGCGCGGTTTATATTGTTGACGCCACAGTGTCGCAGCGACACGCTGCAGCTGCGGGCCACGGGACTGCCAAACACGGACGTGTGTGATGCGCAGATGCCGTACCACCACCTGCTGAGCGTGCGCGTGTTTGAAGGACACAGCACCTGTGATCCCGCAGACTGCACGCTGGCAAACTTAGACGCAGCTTTGGACGCGGTCCAAGACGACATGCAAGCCATGCACGGCAACGACAAAGACGGCGCACGCGCACGCAGCGCACTACAGGCGCTTCAAGGCAGCGCATTGTGCAGCTGTCGACGCATGCTCCACTCGTTCGGTGTGTTTAGAAGCCGACGGCATGTGTGTTCCGCCAACGCAGATGCCGCATCGCACTGCACGTCGCATGCCCGGGTTGCGCACGCCGACGGTGCCCGCGTGTTTGTTGAGGACACGAACCGGCGCACGGAGCCCTGCTGTCAGCAGCACCGAGGTCAGAACGACGGAGGGTGCTGCGAGCCAAGGGAATGTCGGTATCAGCGTACGCGCCAGACGACGGTGGTCGACTTGAGTCACGCCAATAGCGCACTGTGCCCAAACTTTGCGCAGCTGAGCAACGCTTCTCGCGTGCAACTGTCGCGTTTTTTGACTAGTTTTTTTGAGAGCAGCTTAATTTGGCGGAGCGGCGTACCGTCGCGTCGGTGCGGTACGCGAATGCAGTCGGCGCTGGCAGGTCATTCGGATCATCGCGCTACGGACGCGCTGGCGTGGTGCGCAACAAAAATATGGGCACTGGACGCAGATGCGGCGCGGTGCATTTCTGACAGCGACTGTGTAAACCACGCGCCATTTTCGGGGCGCTGCGCCTACGGGTTGAGCGCCGCTCCCCTGGCGATTGACGGTCACAAGCAGTGCGTGGTGGCGGACGTGGGCAACGTGAGCGACGAAGCGCTGCGGCTGTCGCGCTGTTTGCGCCAGCAGTTGCCGACACACCGCGCCACAGAGACGTTGCTGGCAGACTTTTGTCGCGCGCTCAACGTGACGATGGGCTGCTGTCAAGACGACCGCTGTGTAGCACGTGCAATTCACACCCACAGTGCCCGTGGGCAACCAACGTGCCGCGGCCCCACCGCGTGGGAGCGGTCGACACATCACACATACGAAACCTGGTCCATGGCGGAGAGCCAGGAGCACTGTTTGCGCGATCGGGTGCCACGACTAGCGGAGCAGCGGTTGCGCGCGCAATCCGTGTCGCAGCCGCGCGAGGCGGTTTTTGCGGGCTCGGCGGTCCGCCCTCGCGAGCAGCGCTGGGTGCCAGCCGAACTCGCGTGTCACGTCGACTGCCCTCACTGTCGCGCGTACACCGTTAGCCGGCGTTTCTCGTCCTACCGGCAGCACGAAATTGTACTCCATTGGGAGGGCTTGCCAAAATTTGCGTCTGCGGCGCGGCAAGCCTGCACGTCCTTGACGCCGGACGATCGCGCGGTGTGCGAAGCAACGATTACGGACGATCACAGCCTGCACCTGAACCGTTCCTACACAAACTTTTTGGGCCTGCGACATGACGAGATGCACACCCCCTACTACCCACATATTCGCGCAACGGCCATGGGTGCGCACAACAATCGCACGTATGACGAGTGCGAAGACTACGCCACGCGCCTGCGGTTGCAGCGGGTGACACCCGATCGCGGCATTGACAGCGGTTTCATTTACATGCACGCCCACGACGGCGCAGGTCAAGTTTTTGGGAACGACAGTAGCGCAGCTGCACGTCTCCATGCGGGCAACGGCACGCACGTGTGCGCGCGGTGCGCCGTTGCGCTGAACAGGTCGCGGGATTTTTGTGTCGTACTCAACAGCAGTGTGGACGCGTGCGCACCCAATGCGTCGACGCTGTACCAAGACACGGTGCGCCCCGGGGAGTGCGTCGATGATGCGCTGGCGTACGCTGCTCCAGGCAGTGGCGGGGTGTGCGTTGTGCCGGCACAGCGCGTGTACGACACGGACACGTCGGGTGCAGCGTTTTACGAAGCGCGGTGCGCCCCGCTGGCGGCGGACTGCATGGATCACCGCCGTCGTCAAACGTCCCTTAGCGATTCCGAGGTGCAGTACGACACCAACGCAAGCGTGTCCTTGCGTCTGGCAGCCGAGCACAAAGGCCACACACGTGGGGAAACACCACTTGCAACGCTGTACGACGACGCGTCGCCGACTCTGGAAGGCGAGCGAAGGGCGCCCACATTGCGGAGACTGTGTGCGGCGTCGGCGTACGCCACGTCGTGGTCGGCAACGGGGCATACGCTCGTTGACGGCCAGTGTATACTAGCTCCTGCGCAAGTACGCACGCGCGCAGACTGCGACTTGTTGGCAAGACAGCAATTGTGGGCGAGGGGTGAGCAGCCGCGCTGGATTGAGTCTTCTTGTGCAACGATGCCGGGGCGTTTTGCGTGCAGTGAAAACGATGCAGTGCTGCCGCGCGACCAGGACACGTGCTCCAGCTGCAGTGCGGACAACGCCGTGTGGGCCGCAGCTACGTTTGCACACACGAATGGCACTGCGGACGTGGAGTACACTGCACAGGTTGTTCAGATAGACAGCCTTACGAGCGTTAACGCGTGGAGTGGGTCGGAAGGCGGGTTAGACTACAGCTTTTTAGCGCGCGTGCTGCGCACGGCAGCTCGCGAGCGTCACGGGCAACAGCAGGTGGATTTGATGCGATGCGAGCTGCGTACGTACGCCGGCACGGTGCGCCGCGTGCTCAGTCTTTGCAGTCGTGTTTCAGAGCCCGAGCCCGCACCCGAGCCCGAGCCCGAGCCCGAGCCCGAGCCCGAGCCCGCGTTGTCCAGCAGTTCGTTTCAAGTTCCGTCTCCCGACCACGCGTACCTGGGATCACTGGGCAACTGGGCATCGTTTCAGGCGATTGACCCGACGCTGCGAGCGCTGCTGTGTCCACAGACAATGGCCTCGTCGCCGTCACAACCTACCATGTTTGCCAGCGTGCGCTGCAGCAACGAAATATCAGAGACACTGCAAAACCCCGATGGTGTTCCGGGTCTTTACACCGTGTGCGTGGGGTCAGACGCAGATGGGAGGCTGTATGGCGGTCCCGCAAATGCCTCCGCGTCGCCGGCCAGAGGAATTTGCGGCAACGATAATCTGGAAATCAGGCTGCCGGTAGCTGCGCCATACTCAACGGCATGTGTCGTGGTCATGTGTCAGGAGCTCGGCAGCCCGGACGCGGCGGCGGAGGCACGCGCCCCCATTCCAATTTACACCGACGGTCTGTGGCGCTGCGACGGTTTGGACGGTCGACCGCAGGCGGACCTAAGCTCTCAGTATGCCATGCGCCAATCGATGGTCGCGTTTGTGTTTTGCAATCCGTTTGGGATTTACTGTGACTTTAATTCGCCCGACGCTAACGTGCAGATCCGATGGTCAGGCGATTCTACGGTTGCACCCGGTCCGCGAGACGGATGCACCGGTGCAACGCAAAACCGCGCCCCCGCGTGTCTGCGATGGCGTTCTATTTTGGATTGGACCGATGGCGCGCAACATGGTTTAAACGATTTGTCTGACGACGAAGCACAAGAATTGGCGACCGTTTTGCCGTTTGGATATTTTGTGCCGCAAGCAAGCACGTGCGCCGAGTTTGGATTGCCCCGCATTGACGGTCCGTCGCTGCTCTACAGTCAGCTTCTTCCGGTGAGTGATCTTTTGCCTGCGGCGTCGGCGGACAGATGGGCACCCACTGTAGTGGCTGAGGCACTGCGCGGACACGGATGTCAGACTGAGGTGAGCGCACGCACGCTCGATCAGTGCGTCGCGCCACCGTTGACGAGTGCACCGTATTCGCCACCCGTTCCGCCGTCGCCGCCGGGCAGAGACACATTGCGCGACCGCTACAAAGATGCTCCGGTGGTGTCTACAGTAGTTGCGGCGGTGGCAGTGTTGCTACTGGCAGTTTGCTGTGTTTTGGCGGGTCGGTTTGGGCTGCGCAAAGCAAGACGCTACTGTCTTACGTGCGTGGGCGAGCGATGGGCACAGATGAACAACGAATACGCCGGACAGTCTGTGGGAAGTCGCGAAAGCACGTCACCCGTAAATTACATCATGGGAGTGGCGCCCGCGGTAGTGCAGGTGTTACTGGAGGGTCAAAAGGCAGTGCAAAGTCTGTTGGATCGAAAAACAAACTGATGCGCACGGACAGCGTACAGGAAAAGCAGCTTGCGGCGACAGCGATGATGGCGCGCACGCTGCAACGCACGTGCGACCAGTGTAACCTTGTGTGGACGTCCCGCTTGTCGGTTGACGAGACGGCAATGGATTTGGAGAAGGGAGCGGCGATGCTTGCCGATGGCGACGTGGGGACATACAAAACAGCCGTACGCACGATGTGTGGAAACATGGGCCGCGAAGGCGCAATGCAGGGCGGCCTGGTGGACAAGCTGAGACGCGGCATGCTACGACCGATGCTTGTGGCTCGCATGCAACCTTTGGAGCTGTGCAGTGATCGGCAGCGCGCACAAACAGAGCGTCTGGTAGAGCACTACACAATTTCTCCAGCGGTCCATTTGAAGAACAACGCGGGTGATGGCATGTACACGTGTGGCAAATGCAGGAGCACAAAAACCCGTTTTGAAATGTACCAGTCGCGCAGCGGTGACGAGCCAATGACCGTTGCCGTTGAGTGTCTGACGTGCGGCAAACGGTGGAAACATTGAGTACTAATCAAAAAGTTGTAACGTTTGAAATGCGTTTTCGTAATCCTCGGCCGTCGTAAAGCTACGGCTCGCTGCTGTTGCCATTGCCAGGGCTGTTGCAACAATATGCATGACAAAACGCCCTGTAATCCAGGCCATAGCCCTGTTGCCCCACGTCGAATTGCAAGCCGCAAGATGCAAATGCAGAACTGCAGAACCAGTCGCCAAACTGCTGCGTTCACAGACCCCAAAAAGCGCTGCCAAATGACGAGTGGGCTCTAAAACAAGCTCCAAGTTGGTGAGATCGGCAAGCGTTTTGGGGTACACCATCGTGCCGTCGTCGCTGTTGAGCGAAAGCATCTGTTGCAGGTACGCTGCTGGGTTTGTGCCGTCGTCGGGCAACTGTGCGCGCAGAAAACTTTCAAACTCGACCCACTTGGCGTCGCCGCTGTATTGGTCCTTGTGTGCGTCCACGCGCACTTGCGGCCAGTTGCAATCAACGTATCGGCGCAGAGGATGCACATGTTTCTCAACAAACCGCAACTGATCTTCGTGCGAGAGAGGTGTGTGAAACGTTTCGGCGCGCAACCCAAGTGCCTGTCGCATCAGATCCATGTGGACGTTGCAGATAGTCACTAAAAGCACAGCCTCTGGATCGCACGGGCTAAAAATCGGCATGATGTCACGGCCTTTCCACGTCAGGTCAGCCGTGAAAATTTCTTTCTGCACGTCTTCGCAGCCTTGCCGCGCCTCCTCGCCCACGCGCGAAGCGCACTCTGCCACCATGTCTTTCAAACAGTGCAAGTCGCGCACTTTGTGTACAAGCATCAAAAGCGACACGTACAGGTGCTGCAAAATGGCCGATGGTATTGCAATATGCGCTGTGTCAAAGACAGCCACCAACTGGTACAAGAGAGCGCACAGCGCCTGTGGTCGACGCGGCGTGTCACCGAAGTGCAACCCTCCGTGTTCGCTCTCTTCTTCTTCCACGGCTGCCAGTACGGACATTGGGTACAGGATGTGTTGCAGCACTTTGGGATTGTACGCGCACAACCAGGTCGTGTAACGACTCAGACCACCCTGCGGCCACCGCGCTTCGACTATATCAGTCGTCGGCTCGGCACAAAAGAGCTGCTCCGTCACTGCTTCGGCGCGCACACGCCTTGTTTCCCTGCGTTCGCTTGGCGTGCCCGCAAACGGCTGGTTCGCGGTCCACTTGTTGGACTTTGTCTGTTCGGCCAAAAACCCAATCGTAAGCATCAGCAAGTGCAAATCTGTTTTCGCGGCATCTTTTGCCTCTTCTGCCTCGCGTCGTGCCTGTTGACGCAGCGTCGGCAGCTCGTTTTCTTGCACACCCTGCGCCTCCGCGCTCTCGCCAAGCTCTGTCTCGGCCCACACGTTGAACTCTGCAAGTGCCGCGTCTAAATCCATGCCAATGTCCACTTCGTTGTCATCGTTTTGCAGCTCCATGTTCAAAGCAACCGCTATCCAAAAACAATCGTACAGCAACCCAGCGCTCGTTTTTTACAAAATACAAGATGACAACGAGCCGTGTATCAACCGCCTGGCCGCGTGGGCGACGGGGTCGCACGGAATGTCACACGTCGAGCTACGGTTCAGCAACGGTGAAAGCGTCTCAATCTACCAAAACGAATCGGTCTTCTTGAAAAAGCGTGGCTACAGCAACAAGCAGTACGTCATCGTGCCGCTCACCGGAGTCAGCGTGCAACAGGAGGCGGTAATGTACAAATTTGCGCAGCAGCAGTGCAACAAACGTTTCAATTACGCCGGATTGAAACGCGCGTGGACGCCTGCGTGTTTCCGACGCACCACCGACGGGCACAACGTAGACGGGTCGTGGTTTTGCAGTGAGCTTGTCACCTCTACCCTGCACCAAGGCGGCCACCTATTGCACGTGGAACCCAATGGTTCTTCTCCAAATCAACTTTACGACACGGTGCGCGCCGGCAAGCAAAGCTCTTTAGGCGGTGCCGTGGGCGTCAATACACTGGCAATGAACGCGCGACAGTCTTCGTTAGCAATACCTGGTATCAACCGACAGTGTTTGACAATGGCACAAGTCAACGGGCACTCCGTGCTGAGGTGAGGAATTCATACCGTGGTACAAAGGTACAGATGTCCACCTTGCAGGCGTTGTATGTGATGTATTATACAAACCAGCTACTCAACAGATTTGTGCACTGCTCCTGCAACCGTATGGGCACTCCGCCACACTCTTTCCACTGTTGCACCCACACCTCGCTATCGTCCGCCTGCGACCTCTCTCGCAGCAGTCGCAATCCACACTTAGCCGTCGCCTTGCCACTCAGCATGCTCATGTCAAGTTGTGCAATATCTCTTCCATCTTTGAAGAGGAACAGCGCTCGGTACAAACCGTCCTTATCAGGCTTGTACGCGGCTGCCAGCTGCCGAAACAACACATCGCGCACTTTTGCGTGGTCTTGCTGCCACACCATGTCCGCGCAGTCCTGGCGCGGCAGTGCACGTTCGTACGGAAGACATGCCACGTGACCCCAAAAAATACCCATTTCGCGGCTCACAATCGTCTCTGTGCTCGCGCTTTCGCAGCAGTGTCCACTACGAAACGGTGTTTTTTTGGCACTGTCTAATCCCACCGCGCGGCGCACTTTTTTGATTTTCTTGGCGTCCGACATTCCGTAAGCACGTTTCCAACGCTGCTTGCACGTGTACGCAAGCTGCTGCGTTCCCACCCACCCAACGTCCAAATCTTTGTTGATTGTCGTTCCCACCATATCAATCCACGTCCGAGTCGCGGGATCTCGCGTGATTGCCAGCTGTGTCCATCCACAGTCAATCATTCGCACGTACACATTTTTGTCGCCTTTTGCCTCGCGGTACACGTACACGTTTGTTGCGCTTAAATCGCCGTGCACAAACCCAAACTGCTCCAGCAGCAACTGAACAACGCAGCCAAACTGCACAAGCACTACACCCAACTCAAACTCCGATTTGTAGCCGCCAGCTTCGGTTCTGCGCGTGAGAAAAGTTTGCATTGACACTCCTTGCGCTTCACCGCCTCCATCAATCGCTTCGTATGCCACTCGATACTCTGGTGGCGCGGCATGCTGCGTGCGCGACGTACGTTCGCACGCAAGAAACTCCGGCAGTATGCTCGCCGCCCACGTTCCGTGCATGCGTTTCTGCGCCGCCCTGTGAATCGCAATCTCGGCAAGCAAGCTGCATGCATTCTGCGCCGCACAGCGGCTTGGTTTGCGTGGAAATTTTACGGCAACCGTTGCGCGACTGCCTTTCTTCCCGTACAGGCGCACGCGCCCCGTCGAACCCTGGCACGTGGCTTTGCACTCCAATTCTGTCAGCAACGAGTCCACCGGTGGCGAAGCAACCGCTACCTGCGAAACGTGGTTGTGCACAGAGACCAACGCGTCCCACGCTGCAATTGTCATAGTACCGACCAATCGCCAGCCGTGTGCTTGCGGCCGCTGTGCCCGCAGTGCCAGGATCTACTGTGGCGTGGTACGTACATATGTACAAGGTTTGATTCCAATTGTGCCAAGTTGCTAATTTGCGTGTTCAACACGCAAAACGTGCACCCGATAAAATGGCGGGTACGATAGTCACAAACACAGGTGCGAGGGCAAACTGTGGTTGCTATAAAGCCTTGGCTTTAAGTGTGCTGTGTACGATGCGCGCGCCGCTTGTCAATGTGCCCAAACATTCGCTGCGACGGGACGGCCGGCAATCGCGTGCCACTAACGGATTTTGAGTTGGATCATGCGCTTGTGCTGCTTGTGTTGGCCGTGGCTGTGTGCGGGCTTATCTTGTACCGACGTCTGATGCGACGAGAGTCGACGCTTCCGAAAAAGTCCGAAGGACACACTGAAATGTATGCACAAGACATTGTCAGCGGCATTCCCGCTGTGCTGTACTTGTACGCAGCTATGTACGGAGCAACGGTGGCGCCTGCGTACGGCACGTTTACGGACGCGAATAGCGATTACACTGGAGGAGAGAGCGTGGTGTATTTTGTGCGCTCCTACGAGGCCCTGCTCGTGTATGCAGTGATTGCGGTATACTATACGCGGACAAAGAGAGTTAACGTCCATGTCGTCTTGGCCCTGGTTGTCGCTGCGTCGTTCTTGGTTGCACAGTACGTCATTCTGTTGGCTGCGAGCAAGACAGAATACCAGCGGCACTGGGAGTTGGGGTGTGATCGCAGGCAAACGCGTTTGGGAGAACATGTCATCAACTCGTGTATTGGATATGCATTTACGCGGGGCGCACTGACGCGCGTGGCGCCGAGCGCGTAGTTACACAGATCGCACAAGCAGCCGCACTTGTGCACTGCTCAGTTCTTGTACATTTTCAAATGAAGACAATGTTGTGTACAAGCTTGCGGGGCTAATTTTTTGTGTTAATGATTCCACGGCAAAAAAGCGCTGACTGCTTGCCTGCAGTTGTTTCCTCTGCGCTGAAGACAGCGTTGCAAAACCCAGTACAACGTCGGCCACAAGCTCCGAACAAATGTACTGGTCTTTGACGGATACAGAATCGTCAATGTCAACTACACCCTCCCTGCCGCACGGCAGCAAAAACGTAAAGTACGTATCGCGGCGGTAACCCGCAGTGCCAACTCGTCGCAGCAGCCACAGAAGCGCACGGTTGCGCTGTCGCAGGTGCTGATTAAAGAGCATCGTTATGTCAAGCCACTGCCAGCCAATCGTGCCGCCATGTTTGACGTCAACCGGTAAGTAGCTACCGTTGTTGTCACACAAACCGAAAAATGCGTCGGTTTGCACTGCGCTGCGATACACTCCGTGCGGATCAATTGCCCCAACCGTAGCCAGTGTAGATTGCGACGACTTATTTGATGTGATCAGGAACACAAGCTCGCAGTGCACCTGATCGCCGCCCGTCAGCAGATTAATGGCCTGATCGACGAAGGCGTCTGCGCGCGCATTTCGGAACGCCACGTACACCGCAGTCACTGCAAAGTCATCCTCGGCCATGTGCAATGCAATTTGAGGTTCAGACCATACCATGTACCAGGCAAGGACGTACTTGTGATTTTGCGACGTAGCTATATACGGTTGCAAACACCGGATTGGCGATGGGACTCGGTACGCACTGCCGACAAGTGTACTTTACAACGACACCCAAGAAAACTTCGTGTCCACATATGCCGGGAGGCGGCACAAATACCTGGTACCGTGAAGGACTGACAGCTTTTGATGAGGCGGATATTGTTGGCGTTGACGTTACCGAAGCGCTGCAGTTTTTAAAGCTTACCAGCGATTACGTGCCGCAAAACCTGAGCCAGCTGTGCGATCTCGCGTGTCGGCAGATGCACCGCCAGGTCCACGCGGCAGCGGCGCGCAATGGATCGCAGTTGGTGGTAATTATGTTGGACGGTCGGCGGCGCGCAATGATGAAGGATGTGGAAGCGGCACGAAGGCGACAGGGCAAAACAAGGTTAGACGTGACTGCGATGGAGGGCGATCCGAGCGGCAACGACGACATGACGGGAACCGAGTACGCGCTTCCGTGGCACATTCTCACACCGCCGAACCCACAAGGCAAAGACGCGGAGCGAGCGTACTGCTCCTTAAACGTTATGGGGCGCATTCGACGTTTTACAGCGCGCATGTTGCACAACGAAGGACCGTACAAGCTGCGCTTAGACCGCAACATTCAGCGTCTACTGGTTGTGGCCGACGAACACAGCGCGTCCGACAGTGTGACGTACTGGTGCTACGACAAGGATGCGGGCAGGTGGCACAAGGAGAACGTGGGCGGTGTACGAGACGAACAAAGCTGCGACGGCGAGGCAGACGTGCTGTGGCCACTGCTGCTGACACGAATACTGCAGCAGAGACGGATTTTTGCGATCCCGACAAACGAACTACACGTGGCAACGTTTTCCGTCGATACTGACTGGGTGGCGATAGGTGCGATTTGGTTAGCGGCGCGACGTATCATTTTGCAAAACGGCGAGTGCGCGGAGGCAAAAGTGATGCTGCGGTGGAACAAAAGGAGCGTGCAGGGCAAACTCAAAGGAATGCTGTCGTGTTTTGACATACACACGCTGGTGGAACAGATGCTGGCAGACGCAGGTAAGCGCGGCGTCGAGCAGCCTTTGGAAGTTGTAGCCAACGAAATTTTAGGGTGGATTAGCGTGGCAGGATGTGATTTTGTGAAGCAAGCGGACATGCGGAAGGGGAGAAAGCTAGGATTTGCACAGCTTGCGCGTGAAGTTGCCGGAAAAAATGCGTTAAAAATTATGCAAGTAGCGGCAACGCCAGCAATGGTAGATGAGTCTTACCAGCAAGGGGAAAACTTTGAGGTGAGCGCAACGTACAGCACCGGGCTGGCTGTTGTGTTGACGCTGACACATCAAAAGGTGCTAGAATTTACAAACAACTCACAGTCAAAGAAAACGGCACTGCCCACAGAGTACGCGATTGTGCAGTCAGGCGGGCGGGTGGCGATTCGCAACGCGGCCACCACAGTTGCGTACTGGCTGGCGGCGGCGATTGGAGGTGCCGCCCTGCGAAGCGTTGTTCCGTACAAAGTAAACATTCCCGTCCACCAGGTGCTCATGAGCGGATTTGCACCTCAACATTACAAGCGAGATGCGGAAAGCGAGAGCGACGAGGGCGTAGGTCCCAACAAACGCCGCGTTTTGCGCTGGGCTACCGAAGAAGAAGTTAGCGACGAGGACGTTCCGCGCGCGTCTTGGGTTTTGCCACTCGCATAGATTTTTTGTCAACTTGGAAGGCGCGAAACCGTACAGGGCAGATGTTCCCTCCGCAGGCGTGCAATTGCAGACACAAATGTAGTTCGATCGATGGTACCTTCCAAAAACCGCTGCACAACTATTTTTGCACGCACGTAGTACGTCAGA
>Ga0222715_10004577_pt1 | contig 11952 bp, 3 predicted proteins | sample C33_9DmetaG_FD_165056 | JGI IMG/M metagenome (GOLD analysis project Ga0222715, IMG submission 165056) | Estuarine water microbial communities from San Francisco Bay, California, United States - C33_9D | ecosystem: Environmental > Aquatic > Marine > Unclassified | place: USA: California...
TCAGTGGATTTCGTCTTTCTCGCTACACTAACAAACTCGTAGACGCGCGGCGATTCCGCGCCACCGCGCAAGACGCTCAAGGCTTAGCCTATAGTCGCGGCGTTTAATTGACTTTAAGTAACTAGTTAGTTCGCTTTGCGCCGTGAAAAGGGGGCGGGTGTGTAAAATATGAGCGATAGAACGCGTACAATACGACACTTTGTTGTGATGTTGCTTATGGAGCGACTATACTATATCGCGCGTTTGCTAGTCTACTGAGAAGCTCACTTGCTTGCGCAACAGAGAGGTCGTTGGTGGCGGTGGATGATGGGTGCTGTGCGTGACTGAGCGCTTGCAGCTGCGCGGGCGTCGCTGGAGTTTTGCGCCGCAGCGCTTGGTTGACCAAGTACTTTGTGAAAGCGAGTAATTCAGTGCTTGGTAAGTCTGTAGATTCGTTGTCACTCTCCCAAAAGGAAGCTACGATATCGAAGGCGGGGTCGTTCAGTCTTGTTTTGAGGGTGAAGAACTTGTCTCGTAGTGGCGCGTATGATAGGTGCAGTGCAGTTAAGGATTCAGGAGCACTTGTAGTCGCGTCAAACGCTCGAACAAAGGCGTCGACGTGTTGTATGAAACTGTTTGAGTGTCTCGTCACGTCGGCGAGGTCAGCAAGGTGTCGCTCACGACAGCGCGCCGCGTTACTCTGCTGTACAGTTACGCCGTCCCGTAGTTTTGTAAGTATGTCCTCGGCGCGCTTGGTGTCTATGTTCGCCCCAAAAAATTGTGTAGCAGCGGCTTGTAATAGCGAGATAGCTTCGTCGTGCGCGCCGTGAACGGCTGCTATGATGGCGTTGTTGTGTCCGCTTTCGTTTCGAAGCCACATGTCCATGCCCGAGGTGCAGTCGGCGCGGTGTGGCACGTACCCTTTTATGTGGTACGCGTTGTTGACACGACGGACTACCGCTTTGAAAGGGCAGGACGTATGGTGCTCGGCAAGTTCAGTGCTTGGCAATTCCGGAGGGCACGTCGAGCACACGTATGTAGCACGTGTGTTTGTCGAACTGGACGCGCAACGGTTGAAGTCTGTTTTGTCAAGCGTCGCAAGGAGTCGCAATTCCGCTCTTGCCATCCCGATGGTAGCGTACGGTCCGGCTTTGATGTGCCCGCTCCTATCTCGCGTCCATATAGGATATTCGTCGTCAAATGGTCGACCAGAGCTTCTGCAGTCATGCGCGTGATGCGTATAGTCTATGATGAAGTACGCGCGCTTGCTCATTCGCTTCTCGCGCTTTATGACTGCCAAGTACGGACAGTGTACGTCGTTGAACGGCAGGTCAAGAGACGAACACTTGTACGTGTAACATCTCGTTTTAGGTGTACCCGATACTTGGCGAGAGTTGCACTTGCCGTCGGCCGCGTCTATCGTGCGAATCGCGTCGACCGCGTCTTGGAGACGTTTGTGTGGCCCGACGCTGATCGAAGTGCTGAAGTCGCGCGAGAAGATGTGTGTCGTAACGGTACGTCTGTGATCGTCTCGACGCTGTGGCATTTCTACGCCAGATGTTGAGCGCGGATGAACGCAACGTCGTGGAGTGCGGGTGTAGTCTTAGGCGCCATGGAGTGACGCGGAAAAATTTATATCACGCACCTTCAGAGAGCCCCCTTGAGGCTGACGAGTCATGAATCGTAGAAGGACGTGTATTACAGCGGTATTTGTCCTAACAGTCTTGAATCTGTCCGCGCCGGCTCGTCGTTGCTCGCCAACGCGCGTCGACGGCAGAGCGTCGCGCGCGACGTCGCGCGCGAAAAAGCGGCACGATCAACCGCGAGAGTCTTCTTTCGTGCGTCCGTACGCGCGCCCGCGGTCCGATCCGAGGCATCGAGCGCCGTGTTTCTTTGTGTAGCGTGCGTTCCGAGGAAGGGTGCGCCCGCCCTCAGTTTCGTCGCGATGATTCGGCGCTCGGGGGGCGCGAGGACGGCCCGGTGGGGTTGGATTGGCGCGCGGTAGCCTGTGCTTCGATCCGGCTGTCGACACGCGCGTTCCGCCGACGGGATTGGGCGCGCACGGGTCGCGGATGCACGCGTTAGCACGGCCGTGCGCACGTGATGCAAATGTGATGCCAGGATGGCGCTCGCGCCTGGTAGCGTCGCGATGGTCGTGAAAATAGAAACACAAGGAGTGTTTGCATCGCGTGTGCGGAGTTCAACGCGTTGCGGCCCGTGAACCAAGTGTTTCAGTCAGCGCACGTGTCGGCGCGTTGTTAGTCGTAATTACAAGTCACGCTTCAATGATTTGTCGTTCGGCGTCGAAGTCGTATCGCGCCGATCCGTCGGGTTGTCGTCTGAACAGAGACAACCATTGATGGAGCTCTTTCGGGAACCTTTTGTCTTCGAGGTGACGCCACATGTAGCGAGTGTCCTTCGCATGGGGTATGTAACGTATGTCTTCAGCCCGACGTACGCGAGAAGCCATGACGTACAGGCCATTCGCTGAGTAATACGGAGGTGTAGTACGTTTCGGGAGCCACAAAGCGATACGTTTCACCGTTGAACCTTGAACTCGCCATTGCGTGTACGCGAGTGCCGGGTCAACCATGGGAATGGAACATCCTGTTTTATTGCTACCGTTGTTTTCATTGCGAAGCCTGGTGGAGAAAACACGCATTTCATTTGGTTTATTTTTGTACTTGGCACTCGTGGGGAAAAACGGAAGCACTACTCGTCCAGGCACGAGTGTCTCCGAAGCTGGCCATGCCGCGTTTGGGTCGACGCCGACATCTGGTCGTCGAAACTCGACAGCAATCATGTCGGGGGGCTCCACGAAGACCTCGGTCTCCCCACTGCGTATCGCCGTTGATATACGCTCTCTGTTACGCTGGGCAGCAGTGGCATCAAACCAGTCGACAGCGAAGAAGGTTCCTAAGGCGCCGTTGAACACACGTTTGGCTACGCTGACGTTCTTCGTACACACGGCGGGATCGCCAATTCGTATTGAAAACAGTGTATGCCGTCCGTGAGCGTTTTCTTCCGCCATCAGGGTGGCGACGTGTTGCGCGCCATACTTTCGTTCAAGGTCGTCGCACAGAGCATTCTGAATGCGCCACGTGATGACGATGCTTCCGTCTCGCCGCGCTCTCGCGTTCATTCTGAAGTAGTTCAATTCGTTGCGGTCGTTATTGTCGAGCGCCACAGTTGACACGTCCGTATTTACCAGGTCCCAACCATCTTCTGATGGGTCGAGTGCTTTTAAATTAGCCAACCAGTATCTGTGTGGGTGTGAAATTTGTTCGTGAAACAGCTTTTCTACTATCTCGTGGGATATAAAAGTGTCGCCGTTGGCTGGTGGTGCTACGAGTGGCAAGAAGTGGCCGTTTTTGATTGCGTCGCGAATTTCGTCGCGCGTAAGTTCGGCTCGAGCAAATCTTAATCGTGTGGTGTGAGCTGCGTCCAGTGACCTCATCTGCTCGGTTAGAAACACCATCTTGAACTTGCACAGCAATAGAGCGCCAGACGCGTCAAGGCGTTCGTCGAATGTCGCGTTTCGACAGGCAGGTGTCTTCATCAGTCGAAGCGCGTACACAGCTTGCGCCGCGACCGGCGGTAATTGAAAAAAATCTCCAGCTAGAATGACAGGAACGCCGCCGAATGGTAGGATGTGGCGCGGTGTGCCGCGCATAGCGTGCCGTAACTTGTTGTCGATCGCATCCAACATTCGCAGAGCCACCATGGAAATTTCATCGATGAACACGAGACCGAGGTCAGATACAGGGTTCATGGCTAGCAACTCATTGAGCCTGTCTTCATCAAGAGCGGTCGACTCACCGAATTTTGTTTGCACGGTCGCACCACGACCGACGTGATGGGATGCCGCCGCACCGGTTGGAGCGACGACAACGCTTTGGAGACCACTGTATTTGTCGAAAAAGTCTATAAACTTTTTTATGATAAACGTTTTGCCGGTGCCCGGTCCGCCGTGTATGATGCAGTTAAGTTCAAAAACGTCAAATTCTTTGCGGCAGGAACCGCTGGAATTCATGACAGTGAGATATGAATGGTCGTAATACCCAACAGAAGGGCTTACAGTCCTTACCAGCCCGCTATTGTGCGCTTCATTTAAAGCCGCGGTGTACGCGAGCAAGTCGCGGAGTGCTGCTTCCTGACTCTGCGTGGCGCCATCTAGCACCTCGCGAAGTGCAGCGTCCGTAATGGGTTGCAGGGTCGGTTGTCCTGCCGCCACGTTTAGAATCGGGACGTCGTGCGCGTCGTGCGCGTCACGTCCAGGTGCACTTGTGAAAGCGGTAAGCACGTTGTGCGATGCAAGTCGAATGTCCGGCGTAGCGAAGGGCGGTGCTGCGTTGTCCACAACCATGGCGGCAATTTGTGCCTGTGTGGGCGTTTCGCTGTTGCAAGTCGACCGTCGCATAGCCTCCGCCAGTTCGTTGTTGGCGGCGATGTGCTTCATCAGTGCCTTTCGTTGTTTCGGGTCATCATCCATCTCCGCGAGTAAGTCGGCAAGCGCTTCCGCGTGTTGCGCCTGACCGAGCGCGCGAAGTTGTTTGTTAAGCGCGGCAGCTTCGTCGGCTTCGGCATCAACTTTGTCTCGCAGCCACGGAAGTACGTCGGCGTGTCGCGTACGCGCGGCGTCGAGCTTCGATTTGGTGGAAGTGGACGTGTCCGTTTCGTGGAGAAGCCACTGAACGCGCTGGTAGTTTGCTCGTAGGTGCCAAGGTGCGGTCGGCTTTTGCGCTTCTATGGACCAGGCGATGACATCTTGTTGCGCAGTATCTGGGTTCGGAAGCGCGTCAATATCCCACGGGATGAAAAAAACTCTGACGAACCATGCGTACGCTTGCGCAGCGTCTTCGTTTTCGTTAATGTCGGTCCATTTCGGCAGCGGCCTGCCGGTGCCACTCCACCGCGGTATATGAAGCTGGCTACAACTGACTTGATAGTAATCGGCGGCTTCACGCCATCGACGGTCATACGTCAGTACGGTGCGGCGCACGTTTTTTCCAGTTGCTGCACCTTTTCTCTTTACCGGCTTAAACATGCACGCGTAGGCGCACAGATTCCATACTTTTATTTCGGGGTGGCCGCGAAACGCATACTGCAAAATCGGGTTGTACACAGGGGAGTCGCCAACTGTAAGTCCGTGGCCGTCTCCTATCAAGACTTTCAGGCGCGGAGGGACGGCGTTGGTGGCGTCGAAGCGGTTGGTGTTGTGTCCGTGCTGTCTTAGCGGCGTGCGTGCTCCGTCTTCGCTGTGAACGTCATCCAGCTCACTGCCGGATGATGAGGATTCGTCGTCCGATGATGGTGTCCAATTGGCGGACACGTCGGAGTCGCTTGCGGATTTTTCAACACTGTTGCTTTTGCTTGCTGGACTTTCAGCTTCGTCACTTGAGGTACATTCAGACTCGATGTCTTCAATGTACACGTCGCCGTCGACAAACCCTGCAATGTCGTGTTCGAGAAGTCCGTCGACATCGGCCGACGTTGGCGTCCACTGTCCGGAAGCGCCAGAGTCAAGCACAGATGCTCCAGCGGCGTCGCTTTGACGTGGTAGGCGCGCAGGTTGGCCAAGTATCGAGTCGTCCAAGGCCACGCCAACATCGTCGCTCGCGTCCTCGAGAAGATCGTCGAGGAGTGACGACGCGTGTTGAGTCGCGATGAGATCTGCAACGTCTTTCAACAGTCTTTGTTGATGCAACGTTCTGAACTCGCACGTAAAATAATCGCTGGCGGCGTTGGTACAAGCCATGGCAATCGTGGTATCGGATAACTCTTGTTGCCCTTGAGTGGCCAAAACATGTTGGCTCGCCGCCTGTGTAACAAATACTGCTCGACGTCGAGCCGTGCCCTCGTCTTCTGCCTGCGATCCGTATTGCTGGTATCTGTGGATTGCGCGCGCGATGCTTGCGAGCGGGTTGAGGAGCTTCGGCACTTTGGTGACGTATTGTGTAACGTAGTGCATCATGGATGACGCTGCTTGCGTGTTGAAGCATAACTTCATCGCCGTGTTGCACCGCAGAAGACCAGTAACGAACGGGTTGTGCGGCGCCGTGTATCCGTGAGAGCACTTAATTCTCTCTTTGATCTCGCGAAGAGTCGCGTCGCGGTCTTCTTGCGTTTTGCAAGCCGCGTCGTCTCTCATCGCGCGAGCGAGCTCGCGAAACCGGAGATCATCGTCACCAGCGGGTCCGTTAGACAGAAACTGAATGATCTCTTCCAATGAAGCTTTCTGGACAGAAAGCGGCCGTTCGTCGACCTCGTGGCTTACATTCGTGACGTACGGACGAGCCTGCGCCCAGGTAATTGGCATGTCTAACGGCGGAGAAACCTTGATGGTTGGCGCATTAGCTTGCAGTCCACGCACATCCAAACATCCGTAAGCACGCAACAGCTGTATCTCGACCTCATGCTGTTCGTGGCATTCGCGTAACGGTATCATGTCTATGTCGACCGCTTCCGCCTTCGACGCGAAACGCACGTCGTCGTGTATTTCATCATGGACGCAGCCTCGCCGTGGACCAGACTCACAGCACAAGCACAATTCTGTGCGGTCAGTACCATGGAGTTCTGGCATGCCGAAGCGGCAAACGCACCCGCGGCCACGCTTGTGGCATGAAGACGTATGCGACGGTGTGTGAAAATTTGCCATCGTTGCCGTCGTAGTACCTCTCGCCCTCGTCTGTGAAGGACACGCACTCAACGCAATAGAACTGGCTCCGAATACTCGATCAGGTCGCTCGCGAACCGATCTGAAACTTTCCCTATATACGATGTTGGCGTCAGGCAGCGTGACAACGCTTACCGAGCTGATCCACTGACGCATGGCTTCTTGCAATCTTGGAGACAGCGCGCTCACCTCCATGAGCATCGCTGCGGCCGCAAATCCGAAACCAATGCCGTGATAGTGGCCTGTTTTTTTACTGTCTTCTTCGTAGAACATACAAGCCGCGGAGCATGAGCCCCAAACGCCCCTGTCGCTTTCAGCGCGCGGCACGTACGTATTTGGCGTGGTCTTCACTCCCAGCACCACCTCAATGAAGGATTTGGCAAGGCGATCCGTCTCAATAGCAATACGGCAACTCAATATGGTAGACTTGTGCAACAACGTCGAACGAGATTTCAAACTATCCAGAAACTGGATACCAGTGTCAGGCAATTCGTCGTCAACACTGCGTTGCAATGTCGCTTCAGTCTGCATGAGGGGATCCAGTACTGGATACGCGTTGTTACTGGTCGGCAACGCGAACATTCGAACGATTATCGTGTTGGTAACCTCGTCGGGGTTGAATGTAAAAAACAACCCTGGCGGACCAAAGGCGCGAGTCATATTGCGTATCTTCGAGGCCGAATTTTTGCGATGCGCAGGCGTGAACGACACGGCTGTCGGCGGCGTGATGCGGACCACGCTAATCAGCTGGTTCGCTCTAGCGGGCAGCTTTTCGCCCTTCGCCTGCATATCGATCCAACTGTGTAACTCTTCGCGTGTCAGCCCGACTTGCAACCTTTCTAACGCGGCCACGTCGTTTTCCGACACAGCCGCTTTGCAGGCTCGCTGGCACTCGTGCCTTACTCGCATGTCATACCAGGTGTGAAACAAGTCTGGGTCGTTAAAGCGATTGTCATAAAACGAGACAACTCGCTCGGTCGACGAAGGCGTGGTAGCGCGGATGTCTTTCGCCGATCCGGGAAGCAAAAACAAGGCAGGCCAACCGAGCTCGTACAGCACGGATTGCTCGGAACCGTATTCGACGAGCGGAACGTCGTCTCGCGGCACCATGGTGGTGCTCATTTGTGCGGCCACGCGTTCAAGGGTGTGGATGTTATTCGCGGGCAAGTCGAAGACCACGCTGCGAGTCACGCCGCCTTCAGCGTTTTCTCGCGTGCCGTCAATGTTCGTCGGCGCGATGTGTTCAGCCGCTTCATCATCGTCTGGCGCTTCTGTGTCGATCTCTTGGCAACATTTCTCCATCAGAGCTGCCAAGCTATCTTCGGTAAGCAAGTCTTCTAACGCTCTGACGTCCTCGTCTGTCGTTGTCATGTACGAGTAAGCGTCGAAATCTTCAATGCTTGTCGCATTGACGCTGTCTCTGAAGTCGCATGTGCACCTTCTGCGAAAATGTTCAATTCGCTGTGGCCACTCGTCACCGATATTGGCAATTCGGCCGAGTTCAACGTCCACGTCGTGTGTGCTGCGCAACGCTTTGGTCAAAGCCAACCACACGACGACTCGAGTCGGCCGTATGCGGAACTCGCGCACTTCATTCCGTATAAGCTTTGCCCGAGTAATCTTCCGAGCCGCAACAGGCCCTGTTAGGACGATCGTACAGTTTGAGATGGCGTCCGACACGACGTCCGCGATACAATCCGAGTTTCGCGAAACATCGACGTGCTGAGGAAAAGATATAACATGGCCGCTGTATGTTGTGTGTTCTTTTCCGCCACACGTGAGCGTCGCACTGATGGCGATGCGTCGAACGCGACTGACAACGAGCCGTTCTAGCAAGCCCAGTTCAACGTCATCGTCGCTTAACACCACGTTTGCACACCTGCTTGGCTTGAAACAACCATAGTCAACCCCGCGCGCCAAGCTCCCAGGCGGCGTTGTCTGTGAGTTAATGTACGTCGCGCATGGAACGCACACTTGAGTACACGTGGGATCGACGAAGTCTGGATACAGCCAAAAACCCACGTGGCGCGACGTATCCAAAGGTTCTTTTGTCACAGTGCCCGTCGCCGTGTCAATCAACGTGTACGACGCTAACTCGGCCCAGGTCACGTACCCGGCGTTCGCGGGCAACGAAATTTTGAAGCGTTCCATTACCTTGAGCACGTCGTAATCGTGCTCGCCGAATTCGAAGCACGTATTGCGCAATTGTTCGATCGTCACTGGTCTGTAAGACAGCTTCGCGTTCCACGAGCCGCAACTTGCGCAAACAGGAATGTCTTTGACGCCCGCATGTCTTGCATACCACTCAGAACAAATATGCCCGTATTCCTTCTCAGTGAGAGGCTCCAGTAATTCGACTGCTTCGTCTATCGCGTCGTTCTCACCTTCGCTGTCACCAATGCTACGCGCGAAGCATATCGCTCGAGCCGCCAAAGCCCCAGGTGACACCAACTCCGCCAAATACGTGCGCAATTGTGCCAGCGGTAAACACTTCCGCACTTGCATATTGGATTCACGCCAATCCGGAGCGCGGCGCAGATTGACGCCTATGGCCTCATAATTGCCTTGGAGATAATTCTGCACATAGTTTGCTGCGTTGAAAACCGTGCGTCGTCGAACTCGACCATAAACTCGAGGCCGGTTATTCGGCCGTCGGTTGTTGTTACACGCCGCCCTTGCATTGTCGACAATGGCGTCACCTTCACCGTACGGTGGCTGCAACATTGTCATGCGCGTCGCGGGTTCTAAACTGCTGAAGATGTGGACTGCATCTGTAAGCTGACAAAACGTCCAGTTCTTCGCACGATGGCAAACGTACGCATTTATTACAATCTTGTCGTTGTCTTCAAGCGTGCTCCCAGCAGCAAGCAGACGTGCGCGATTCGTGGACGTTGACGCCACCTGTTTCTCGTAGTTTTCGATGACGCCGACATCAAACCTGGACCAAACGTCAACGCCGGGCTGTATCTCGTCGTGCCAGGCCTCAAACACGTCCAACGCGCCTGTTCCTTCGAGCACGTCGCGAATTTGTTGGATGCATTTGATGACACGGTTGCTGGATTGTAATTCAATCGCCATCGCCTCTCGGTCCGGCATCGCGCGCCATCGCGTTAGTAACGCCTTCGACGTCGCGTCGCAGTATTCTGAGATTACCGCGAACGCGTCTTTCGCTTCCGGCGTCACGAACGGCGTCGCGCGGGTTCTGAGTTCCATTCGGCACGTCGCGCATTGCCGCGCGTGTGGGCAGCAGAATACGCAAAGAGAACCTTTGCAGGGTCCTTGTCTCGAAACCAAGCGCGTGGACACGTTATTTTGCACCTTCCATGGTCGCGCGGCACGACGTCGGCACTCACTGCCGCGCGGAACGCCGATGGCAGTACATAACGCTGACTGGCGATATGGCGTCGGCGTAAACGCCACAGTGTTCACCGACGGCGAGAAATGTCGGGGGCGGCGCACAGATCACGCGCGGGCGACGGGATCACGGAGATTCGGGAAAGAGAATCTTTCTGTATAATAAGAATATGTGTACGTGTATCTGTCGTCACGGTTCGTGACGCCACGTTCGCGATGACGCAATGAACGTCATGCGTGTATTCGGTCATGCCGATTATTCGATGGTTACGACATCCGCGTCGGAAGTCAGTCGCGCTTTCTTGCGAGACTCGGCCTGCGAGATGAGCGCATCCAACGCCACGCCCGCTTCCGCGACCGTCATGACGTCAAAGCTGCTGAAGCCATCACTCTGTGGGTCATAATTCCACCTTTTAAGAGCGTTTTGCTGACGTTCAGTAATCTTTGCAGTCGAACGCTTGCGCGGCGAATCCGACAGAAGTCCAGTTCGCGTGGCGCGCACGTGAACGGCGAGAAGCTTCAACGCGCCGCGTAGAGCGTCGACGCAGCCGTCGCGCATGGCGAGCGTGACGTCGCGAGCCAATTGATGTTGGGCGTTGTGCGATGAAATGTCTGCGAAGTCGAGGAGGAGCATCGCAACGGTTTCGTTCGTCGGCCACGTCGACTGGTCGTCGCCGAATTGCGCGATGGCCGCGTCGATGGCATCGGCCAGCGCGAGCAACTTTCGCGCCTCAGGTTTTTCGACGCCTTTCTTAACCGAGCTTTTCAGATCGATACCGTTCAGAAGTGCGAGCGCATCCGCTGCAAGCGGGCCTCGCTCAGCGAGCGTACGTCGCGGCGAGTCCGTAGGTGTCCGCGCGCACTCAGAAGCGTTTTCTTCTTCGGTGTGCTCGGTTTTGATCAACGGCATCGCGGCCTGCGCTGCGTGCGCACACTCGCTCACGTCGGGAACAGCGACGAGATTCGAATACGTCACTTTCGTCGTTTTCCTTCCCGGCGTCTGCGGGTGAAGATGAATAATTCGCGCAACGTCCTTCTCATCGCAGGGCGACTTACAGGACGCCTCTTTGATGCTGAGCGGCACTACTTTCATGGCCGACAATGCATCGTGTTCAGCGGGATTAGTTCGCGTGTTGCGTCTCGGCGTAGGCATTTAGCTTCGTTTGTAAAGTACGTAACGTGTAGCCGAACTCGGAGCGTGCGTTCGTGCGGTAAAGTGACGCCATCGAGCGGCTCAGCCGGCTTTTCATATCTGTGAGCCCACTGTCTCTGAGTCCTTACTCGTCGTTTTCAACGTGAAGCGTCCCCGGTTCGCGACTCGTCGGAAATTGCGTAATTGCGAATTCCGTGATGTAAAAATTACGCGCGACGCAGTCACGGAACGCGACGCGCGTAAACACACAGCTAGACATACAAACCTTTCACTCGCATGGCGTCGGACGTCGCGTTCCGCGCGCGGTAGCGACCGTCTTGAGCGACAATGCGTAACTCGTCAAAGACTCGTCAAAACGTACCCACTCATTTTTTACCAATCAAAAGCCAGAGATTTTCAGAATGGGGCCGTTTACACCCAAAAAAGGGCAACAAAACACGAAAGTGGGCACGCGACAATAAACGCCACACCTCGCGGGGCCGCCCTACTGTAGCGACTCCTGACCTATAACGGATTGCAAAGCTGTGCACGCTCCATAGTGAACGTTGCGAATGGGCTAATAGTCGTACTTCGCCGATTGCGCGCGGCGCGGAATCGGCTTTCGCGCGCGGTCCCGCCGACATCGTGGCGTCGCGCAGTTACGGTCCTATCGAGGTCTTCTCGTCGCGGCGCCGCGGCGTTCGCGAGATCGTCGAAGGATTCGCGCGCGCGGTCGTCGAACGGAATTTCGACTATTACAGTGTGCGTGTTTAGTTCAATAGTTTTTCCAAAACCCCTTTTCATACTCTCG
>Ga0222715_10004579_pt1 | contig 11950 bp, 14 predicted proteins | sample C33_9DmetaG_FD_165056 | JGI IMG/M metagenome (GOLD analysis project Ga0222715, IMG submission 165056) | Estuarine water microbial communities from San Francisco Bay, California, United States - C33_9D | ecosystem: Environmental > Aquatic > Marine > Unclassified | place: USA: California...
AAATCCTCCTTTTTTCTGATTATAATGACTATGATACCGCTCAGGTATCAAGTTGCAAGTATTTATAAGTTATTTTGGTAAATTATGCTGTAATATTAAGATTTAAGCCACACTTCGTCACTTCTCACACGTGAATGATGGTCATAACCGAGGTTACGCAGGATTCTCCTAGATTCCGCAACTATCTTGGGCCTCTTACGTTCCTTCATCTCGATGTTGATCACAGGATTGTTTCTCTTCAGGGTCTGCTGTGCACCTTGGAGCACTGGTATCTCGAACCCATCCACGTCTATCTTGATGTAGTCAACATCACGGAGATCGAAACTGTCAAGGGATCGACATTCTATGTCGCCATCGCGAGGTTTGGTGTCCCCCACCACGTAGTTCAGATGTGTGTGATTGGTACCCTGTTCGGCTGTGTGTGAATGTGTGCTCAGCCCATATGGATACAGTGTCACGTTTGATTCTGTGATGTTCCTGTTGAAGCACTCTCTGAAGTTGGGGTTGGGTTCGAAACAGATCACATGGTCGAACTTCTTGGCTAAGGGTCTTGCCCATTCGCCAACGTTGGCTCCTATGTCCAGGCACACACGCCATTGCTCGACGTATTTCAAACTGGCATCTCTCTGTGCTTGTTGACCGTTGCCTGCGTCTTCTAGGAATGTTGGTTCGGTGTGGTTAAGGTAGTAGACCCAGTAACTATTTTCGTTTGGCATCGCACTCTTTACATGCACAGTCTGGACAGTCCCTGCACTCGGTACAGGATTTTCTACAGTGCTGTTCACACCCACACTTCTCACAGATGTATTTGATCATCATAGTTCCTTGAATTTCTTCAGTATGTCAGTGTTGGGCAGTTTGGCCTGTAATTGCTGTTGTAGTCGGTGTAGGGTCTGCATCTTCATCTTTGAATCCAACTTCGTGTAATTGGCCACCGCTCGCCTGATGTTCTTGAGGTTGGCATCCTGTATGTTCAGTGCCCTCTCCAGTTGTGTAAGATTGCGATAGTGGTCTTCCCAACTTCTTAGGTATCTTCTCAAGGCCATAACTGGCACCGGATGTCTCTGCCTCATGGCCTGTGCTTGGTTCTTGTCCTTGAGCTTCTTGGTAATTTCAGTGTCTCCTGCCACTATGGCCAACATGTTGGCTAGGTCATTGTTCATCATCCTGACCTGGTCGAACGTGCCCTTTGCCATCGTCTGGTCTGCATAGGTCTTGGCAAAGTTTTGTGTGTCTTTGTTTTGGCTCATCAGTGCCAGTGCAAGGAAACTGAGGTATATTCTCTCGGTGACCTCTGGGAAAGTGAATCTCTGCAAGTCACTATGTCGTCTTATGACCTTGCCCTCAGATACATACTTTAAAAATGGTGTTAACATACACATATTTATAGAACATATGCAACGTAATTTTATTCTAACCGATGTCATGAAAACAGGCTTTCACACAGATTTAGAGGCTTTCATCAATATGAATTCTCTAGACAATCAAGTTTTTGATATGACCGGAGAGTATTACACTTTACACACCTATGACATTGATTCCTATGATCGCAGAATAGCATTTGTTGACAGGTCAGCAATAGGAAGACACCACCCTACACACAGCCCTGAGTTTAGAATCGAACTTGATAAAAGATTAAATCTACTGCATTCTCAAAATTTCAAGATAATATATACTTCTTCATGGGAATCGAAGCATAACATTGAGAATATGAATCTTTATCCACCTTATAAGGAAGACCAAATGTTATGGTCAGGTGGTGTTTCTTGGTTTTGGTTCTACATGTACAACAAACATAAGGACAGCAAGTTCAATTTTGATCACACTAACAAAAAGTATGATTTCTTGTATCTCAACAAGCAACCTAGAGCACACAGGAAAAAACTATACAACAAGTTATTTGACAACGGCATATTAGAAAATAGTTTGCACACCAATTGGCCAGACAGGAAACTGCCTGCGGAATATGAACTTCCTTGGGCACAAAACTATCCTGAGTATGGCATGGACCAAGACATATACGAGAAGCCTTACAACGATACTGCTTGTAGTATTGTGTCAGAGACCAACGACAACGACTACGAGGTGTTCATGACTGAGAAAATATGGAAACCTATCATAGCACAACAATTTTTTGTGGTGCATGGCAATTATCTATATCTTCAGAAGTTGAGGGATATGGGTTTCAGGACATTCAACAACTACTTCGAAGAAGCGTATGACCTAGACAGAGATCCAAATGTACGGATCAACACCATAGTCGATGTATGTGATCGTCTACGTGATGCTCCATGGCAAGACATGTATCTGCAGAGCAAGGCACTAAGGCAATATAACTTTGATCACTTCTTCAATGCCAACAAGTTGAGTTTAGAAATTAATAAAACGTTAAATCTATTTCTTGAATTTGCTGATACCGGTCAAATTCCTTCTTGAGAATCCCAACCTATCTACCAGTTTCACAGCATTGCCTGACTTGTCCACAGCCACGAATCCCTCTGGCTCCGTGACAACTAATCCACCGTCGGTCTGTTGGAATGATCCTATGGCCTGTGCCTGATTCATCTTCTTGAGCACAAATGCTTTCATGGTCTGCACTGCCTTGTAGAACATCAACATGGCCTGTAATGGCTTCTTGGCCCTGTTAAGGAACACAGGCATCTGTTTCATCTTGTCCTGTCTCAGTTGTAATGCCCGCTGTGCCTTGAGTCCTGACATCTGTTTTTGCATCCTGTCGTTATAAAACTTCTTGAATCCAAGCAAGAATTTGTTGACATCACCTGGTAGTTGTCCTTGTTTAACCATTGCATTAATATACATCTGGAACATGGGTATGAAGTCTTGATTCTGTCCCAGTACACTTGATAGGTTCTGTGGCACACCATTTAGAAGTCCTTCTAGTTTCTCAATACCGTTGTAGAATTGTTTAGTTTCATCATCTGTGAACTTGGCACTACCTGAAACATCCTTGTAGGTTGCATTGTCAAAGAACACATCGTTGCTTTTAGCAAATGCACTCACGTCTGCTCCTCCTTGAGCATTCATGTCCGCTAACGAATCACCCACGTAGGTTGTGTGGAATATTATTCCCACCTTAGCTCTGTCTATTTGTTTGCCTAGCTCACTTGCTTCTGGCACTGCATATGTGATTGTGTTTGGGGTGAATGTTAAATTTGGTTTGCCATCTACGTTTTTACGTATGATGTCATCATCCGTGAACAATAAATCACCCTGCACCACGCCCTGTATGTTTAGTTTTCTAATATGCACAAGACATTTCAATAGTTTCTGTCCAAGGTCATCTGTGCCGTGGTTGTTAGCAATGTCTTTCTTTGTGTAATTAATTTTTGCCGCTTGAGCGAACACCGATTTAGTTCCAACAAAGAACTTACCGTTGTCTGGATTGGTTCCACACACCACAGCAGGTGCTCCGTCCCACTTTACAGACACATCCATTGCTTCTGAGCTTGTTCCTTTCAGTGTCAGCAACAGTCCCCTAAAGTATTCTATAACTGCTTTACCACCCTCATAACCGTCAGTGACAACTATGTCCTCTATGTGTTCGAGGTGTGTTCTTTTAAATTCTGTTAATATATCTTCTATCAGCATATCAATATTTATGGGATCAAATTAAACTTCAATTCAACCTGTTTTCTATCTAAGTTACATTGCTTTCCATGTAGTGCAATAGCAATACCTTTGTGGACATCGTCCTCAAAACTCAATGGTATGTCTAGATTGTTCTTAATATCTTGCCAATGATCTAGTATTAGTTTTTGACTGTGGAGCCACTGGTCGTGTTGCTCTGTAGTATAACTGAACCCGATCTTTTTAAATTCGTCAACTGTGGCTTGTGAACTTTGATACATGACAGACCAATTGAAACATTTTTGGATCTCTGGTAATCTTTTTATATCTGCGAAATTATCGTCAAACAACTTATACATCCATTCTGCTACCGCAGATACCACCGGAAGTTTACTGTTGGCGCTCCACAGGTCAGTTTGCCATTTTATCCAAGAATCTCTGTAACCACTTATTGTATTAGAAACATCTCTATCTTCAGGCTTTGTAGTTTTATGAAACCAATTTAGTAGCAATATTTCTCTATTCATATCAAGATAATTTTGTATGACTGTATCTTTATCCGTAATTAAATGTTTGGCTTCATTAAAGGCACCTGTGTTTATTATAATAACCCTAGTGTCGTCTGTTTTTTTAGAGAGTTGTTGGAAGTTTAAAATTTTCTTGTCGTCGTTCAACCAATGAGCATGATTTCCAAGATGGTGATAGGACAGTGTATTGCCTGTGTCAACGCCTATCATTTTAAGACTCAGGTAATTACCATTCCCGCCTGCAGGTGATATTAAATAGATCATGAAATATAATCTTATCTAAGAGATTATTCCTCTTTGTATTCGCCGTCTTTGATTTTAAGTAGGTTTTCTTTTACGTCTCGGTTCTCTTTGATACGTGCCACACCTTTGCTGAACTTGGATGCGTCCATGTTCTTGAGTGCCGAATTGAATCTTTTTTCAAGTTTGAAAGCAGTATCCTGGTCGAAGTTCTCCCTGATGTAGGTCATGAGTCTGATAGCACTCTCTAAAATGTGAGATGCTCTGCTTTCGACTACTTCTTCCTTGTCCCTTTTAAGAGGCATCGAGCTCAATTCTTCTAATAGACTTTTAGTATATTTTTGCATTGTAGGTATTTACTTCTTATTGTAGCACAATTCTAGCATAAGTCTACTCATTTGGCTTTCCTATACACGAAATATTTACGTTTATTGCTGTCATCCTTGATATCTAATACTTTAAGGTCAAACATTTCTGCAAGTTCAATTATGAATGGCACATTCCATGCATAGAATTCTATCCATTTCGCCTCAGGCCTGTCGTGTTGTACTCCTGGGTTCACCCTAAAGAACATGATGCCGCCGGGCTCTAGCATGTTAACACATTTTGATACTTCTGCTATGATCTTGTTGCGTCCTCCAAAGTTGATCGATCCCAATGCAAGTATGATATCAAATTTATTCTGTGGTTTGTAACTCAATAAATCCAATTGGTGGTCTGCTTTATTGTTGTAAGGATCGATACCTATAAGATTGTGTATCTTTCCCCTAAACTCATTGTAACCACACCCCACGTCAAGCACTGCCCTAGGATTCAACTCGTTCACTTGATCGATCAGTGATAATCCAGAGTGTTTCCACTTCTTCATGTCGGCCTGCCAATGATAAGCAAAATATTTGTGTAGGCACAAGACATCTATGGCGTTGGCGTAGTCGACTAGATTTTCGTATCTTCTTTTGACTTCCACGTCAAAAAGATTTTTTATCAAGTGCTGTGTAACTTTTGAAACGTCGTTGCCTGTTTTATTAACAAGTTCTGCAAAGATCTTCCTATTCATAGAGATATACCTTGATGTCGTTCTGTTGGTAGTTTTGCAGTTTTCCATTGGGATAAGGAAAACCAATCCCTAGGCTTCTACACAGATCCACATTATCTTTTGGTGTAGAAATTCTGTCTTGGTTGTCTTTGACAAACTGCATTATGTCCCTGTTCTCTGCCTGGATGTGTTCCCACATGTGGTCAAGGTTTACAAAATGTTGGTAGTTGGGATATGTTATTGTGAACTCTCCACACAGTTTCCACCACTCCAAACACTCGAAGTCGTTCCTGTACACCATCACGATGGGATGTCCTAGGTCTTTGAGATGATCGAGTTCATGTGCAAAGGTGTGTGACTTTATTATTCTCTTACCTGTTCCAAAAAACGGCAAGTCCCAATTATCTCTTGTTTGTCGAAACTCCATACCTGGATCCCAATATGCTCCTGTGTGCATGAGCTGTTTCCTTCCCGGTGTGTCAGCATCGTGCCAGTAAGTCCTTTCATCGGTGTAGTCGGTTTGATCTACATCTGGGGATCTGTGTATATTTCTAAACACACTGCTCCATTTAGAACCAGGAGCACCTGTCATTAGTATGTACATGAATTGATTTTACTATTCTTCGGTATGAATGTCAAGAGTGTGTTTGGAATTTTTTGTGGTATTTTTTATGAAGTCCCAAGTCTTGTCTGTGGTCCTTCCGGTGTATTGTAAAATATATCTAGTGTCCCACCCCATGTTTGCTGTGCCATGTGGAAAGTCTTGCCAATGCCAACTTATCACATCACCTGCTTTCCAGTGTGTGTGAACTGCCGTGCCTTGATGCCAGATCTGTCCCATGCTCCAGTCGTTTATGAAAATAACAAATCTGTGAACCTTCTTTGGATCTACATCATAATCTAGTTCGTCAAAACTATTCTGTCTGTCCAGTCTTGCGGCAAAGTTGTCCATGTGCATGTGGAGAAGTTGTCCGCATACCTGACTGTGTAGTTTCAGTTCATAGTCATAAAGTCCTAACAATCCTTCTGCGAGTGCGACTGCTTTTGGATCAGTGAACATGTTTGCTCTGCCATATATCTTTCCTTCTGGATCACCTCCAGATCTCACGATGTCATACACCTCTTGATCGATACCGTAATTCTCTCCAACACTCTTGTTCCGTGTTGCCCAATGCACTGCGTTGTCCTGTGCTTTGTCACCATAGGTGTTTATGAAGTAGTCACAGTCCATGTCGATGTTGCCGTGAAACATCAATACATCTTCTATGTTGTCTTTCTTGCTCCAGTCAAAATGATACGCACCTCTGTCCAGTGCTCTTTTCTTTTCGAAATCCCAACGGCTATTGCCATACTCTAATTTTTTACCTGTTTTGAGTGCATTTACTTCTGTGTGTGCTTTGAGATTTTTAATTGCTTGGTCAGAGTCCTGCAGGTCCTCGTCAATTTTCTTTAATACATCCTTTGCATAATCTTTGCTGTGTTCCATACTGATATTTAAGCCGTAAAAAAAGGGCGATAAAAAATATACCGCCCTTAATAATTCGAATTACTATGCGTAAACTTCCATCAACTTGGCACTTTGTTCAAGTGTTCCAGTTTTAGAAGATGTGATCGCAAATAAGTCTTTTCTGAACTCGTTGATTACTGCATTGATCTCGTCTTGAGCTTCTTGTGTGACACAAAGTTTCTCAAGTTCCATTCTACCAATGGTAGCGTGGAAAGTCTCGTCTTTTGCAATTTTGGCATATCTAGAAGATATAAATTTATCCTCTATACATTCTGCCATCATGGCCCAGTTTCTTGCCGCTCTGCCTTCCGCTAATAATTGGTATAAGCCTAACATTAGTGGATTGCTATTGCAGTTGTACTTTTTGATCAGTGCCGCACCTTTTTGGTGTAATCTCTCTGCATGGCTTTCTACTGCCTCTTGCATGTTGATCTCTTCACCTTTTAGGTACTCAACAACTTCTTTAACAAATTGAAAGTGTTTCGCTTCATCGTGTGCTTGTTTTGAAAGAAGGATTAATTTCTTAGGATCAGTCCCGGCTGGTAGTGCCGCGATTTCTCTAGAAATTTCTTCCATGTTCATTCTTTCGTTAACCATACGACCGGTGAAGTTGTCTATCAACTCGTCTTTGTCTGTTACGTTTTCGTAGTAGTGTTTGATCTGTAACTCAGACGCTCTAAAGAGTGCCTCGTTTTCAGACTCAATTTTTGCTACGAATTCTTTTGCTGTTAACATATGTTTCTCCTACATTATAATGTAAAGATATTTATCCGCTATGTCGTTATCAGCGTAAATAGTTGGTAAATGCGAATCTTAATCAGCCAAATAGAACACGTACGGCCTCCCAGGAACTTCGTATTTGACGCCTTAGAACGCTCATACTACCGGTTTTTACAAGGACACGAGTTGATTCCAGTGCCCAACATCATAAAAGTACCAGATATTGATTATGACTGCTTGATGTTGACAGGAGGTCCCGACAGTGTGGCCAGGAACCAAACAGAGAATTTGCTATATCAAGATGCTGTTGAAAAGGGGAAACCTGTTGTGGGTATATGTCATGGAGCCTTCGTGATCAACGACATAAGCAAGGGTGTAAATGGTTCTGTTGACGGTCATGTGGATGCCGACATAAAGATTACAATGGAAGGCCGAGAGCACACAGTCAGATGCTATCACTCACAAGCGATCGAAAAATTAGGAGAAGATTTTGAGGCCATTGCTTATGACAATGAAGGTATCATAGAAGCCTTCAAACATGTTTCTAAACCAATTTACGGAATAGTGTGGCACCCTGAAAGAATGGATGAACCCGTATTGCCAAGTGATGTTGCTGACCTTCTAAACTAAATTAAAGTACTTTACTAAATTTCTTTCCTACGATATAACCAGACATACCTGTGTGGCCATTCTCTTTCCGGTAGTGTGCCGTCTGTGTTGTATTCCATCTCCACACGTTCAACAGTGAAGTCCATCAGCCTCGCATAGTAGTCTATCTCTTTTGTACCCCATTGGAACCATTTCAGTCCTTGGTCATTCTTGTAGCCACCCGGAGCACCTCGCATGTATAATCGACCACCTGGCTTCAACCATGACTTGAGTTTGATCAACATGTTCGCTATGTCATCGTGGTTACCCCAATTCACAGAGCCAAGTGCCAGCACAACGTCAGCACACTCTGGTTTGAAAGGTGCGTCCCAGTGTCCACAGACTATGTCCGCTTCTTTCTCGAACACAGGATCATACCCGATGAGATTTTTTATTTTACCTTTGAGGAAGTTTATTCCACACCCTGCGTCAATTACCAGACTGGGGTTGAGCTCGTTTATCTCGTCTACAAGATTCTTGCCCGAGTATTTGAATAGGTGTATGTTTGATTGCCAAACATTCCTGTAGAAGTCGTCTTGTGCTTTTTGATCTATCATATGTATTAGTTATTATGCGTAGTCAATGCCTTTATTTTTCTGTGTGATGCTCCTGTACACCAAGAACAACACCCCAGATAGCAACACAAGGAATAATGGTCTAGTCATAAGTTGAGGCAACTCGTACATTGTATTCATCTGCTGTCCAAGATTCAACCATTTGTCTATGATGATATAGGTCAAAAGAATTGCGGGTCTGCTTATCTTAAATTTAAAACATATCAACCCCAACACACTGCAACAAGCCAGTGTTACGTAGTCCATGTATAGTCCAGTGTAACTTTGACAGGTGTAGATTATTATTGCAAAGATTATGAAAGCATATATTGGATAAGGTATCTCTAAAATCTTAACAAGCAGTTTAGATGTAAAGATGCAGATAAAGAAGGTGAGTATCGTAGCACCAACGAATCCATATCCCAGTAATGACAGAAACTTTTTATCTTCCAGCATGAAAGGGTTACCTACGTCTAGTCCAAACGTGATACACATTGCCATGAATATGGCCGCGAACGGTGATGCTGGAATTCCAAACAGCACGGTTGGAATTAAACTGCCGGCCTTCTGTGCGTTGTTGGCTCCCTCACACCCCGCCAGTCCCCTTGGGTTGCCCACACCAAACTTCTCTTTTGGATTTGCCTTTACCGTGGCACCATATGCCAACATGTCTCCCACAGGTCCCACACCTGGCAACATGCCTGCAACAAATCCTATAAATCCTCCACGAACAGAGTCCTTCCAGAACCTTAGTGTTGCCCTGAAGCCAGAGAACAGTTGTACAAAATAATTGTTTATAGGAGCAGGTCGGTTCTTGCCCAAATGGAATCCTGATATTAATTCTGGTACTCCAAACAGTCCTGCTATCATCATTATGATAGGCACTCCGTCTTGCAAATATAATGTACCAAAAGCGAAACGTGGACCTTGGGTTTGTGGATCTATTCCTATAAGTCCTATGAACGCACCTATCAGAATGGCACAGCAACTCAACCAGAAGTTCTTAGATACTATAAATGCCACTGATGCAATTGAAAGAGTCATGAACATGAACAGTTCCGGTACACCAAATTTATAAATGACAGGAGCATAGAAAGGCAACAATGCGAACGCCAACAGGCCAAAGAATATGCCGTTGAACGTGCTGTCGGCCATTGCTATTCCTATGGCCTTTGCCGCCTCACCATTCTTACTCATTTTATATCCATCAATGATGGACGCCGCAGTCGTACTTGCACCTGGTATACCTGTCAGTAGAGATGTATAAGAGTCTGCTGTACTAGATGCCGCTATAACACTTATTAAAAATATTAATCCGTAGTAGGGATTTGGTTCGAAGTATCCTGCGAACGAGAATACCAGGAGCATCGCCGTTCCGGCGCCTGCCATGGGAATGACTCCCAACAGTATTCCGTATACTGTTCCTAGCAGGCACCAGAGTGCGTAGTCCATGTTACTTTAATAGTTCAGGTTTAAATTCAGCCTTCCAACCAAATATATTATTGAACCACCAAACAAGATTTTTAAGTTTTTCTTCAGTGTATTGTTTTCTCTGATCTAAAACAATCTTGTCTGCTTCTTCACCTATAGCCCAGTTGTAATCACCACCTGATGCTTTGGCGATAACTGCTCTTGACTCGGGATCCTTTAGCATTTTCTTAAGTGCTTTCACAAGTGCTTTTCTATGTTTCGCACCTTTGTTCACCCATAACCCTTTTTGTAGTGAATCGTTTTGGAACTGCACTAGTCTGTATGCATCGTAAAGTTCACCTTTAGGTTCTTCACCCCAAGTTTCTTTGAACACTGTGTCAAAGTCTTTTCCTGGAGCGTTAGGGTTGGTCACGATCTTTTTCTTCTTTGGATCGTAGACACCTTGTGTGAACCATAGTTCACCTTGCTCGAACTTGCTGATCATCTTGGTCCATGCAGTTGGGTTACCCCTGAATACATTGAACTCGCCTCTCGCGAACATCAACGTTCCTTGCTTGTCGTTCACACCTTTCACATATGTCATGTCGTCTTCAACACACTTCTTGTATGATTCGATCTTTCCATCTAGGTTACCGCAGTACATCAGGATCATTCCTGTTGTGTCACCTGCCGCATGGTCATTTCCAAACACCATGCCACCATCTTTTGGGTTCCAATCTTTTCTCTTACCTACGAAGATGTCAAGCAACTGTACACCGATTGCGTCCCAGTTCCTGTAGTCGTACTCCACACCTGACACAACTAATGTGTTCACAGTTGTTGTACCACCTGTCACAGTCACGGCGCCATCTAGGAATCTGTTTTCTTTTTCCCATTTGTTCATGCCCAGCCTGTGTCTTGCGCCTGGAATGTGTACCGACTTCACATCACCATCAATATGTTTCTTAAGTTCCTTTATCACAACCTGTGCCCATTGATCTAAACCTGAACCAGGTTTAGTGGGAAGATAGATCGTGTAGTCTGCGGCAATGGCAGACACAGTCATAAAGAACGATATGACTACTGCTGTTATTGTTTTTCTCATTTATTATCCTCTGTTGTTATTAGTGATTTTATTTGAAAACACCGCACCTGTCAAGACTGAACCGTGTGGTAGGGGAGAAACCGATAACGTAATGATAGGTGAGGTGTGTTGAATGTTGTTGTGAACTTCTTTTGGAGCGTTACAACAAATTATGTGTTTGTAATTATATCATATACTATATACTTTATATGAAACTGAGTCAACAGCAAAAGATCCGGATGTACTCACACCACGATCACGACATGGACTTCGAGGACGAATTCTGGCCCATAATGGGCATACTGGTGGCCGTATTGGCTGTGTGGACAGGCATCATACATCTCATAGATTGGCTCACCATAGACATGATCCCGTGGTGGGCGGAACCATTCACGATCACACCTGTGATATTCCTGCTCATAATGAAGGAACACTACGACTCGCTGAACCCTCTGCACTGGTGGCCCATGTTCTGGGGTTATGAAGCGAAGTTGCCGGACGAGGACAGGATAACAATCAGACCTTTGGACACGGAACGTATCATGCAACAGCATGGTGGTAGGTTGAACGTACACATCATAGACTACGAACACATCAAGTTCCGTAGGCGAAAGGATGCTGTTATTTTTGGGTTGA
>Ga0222715_10004581_pt1 | contig 11948 bp, 6 predicted proteins | sample C33_9DmetaG_FD_165056 | JGI IMG/M metagenome (GOLD analysis project Ga0222715, IMG submission 165056) | Estuarine water microbial communities from San Francisco Bay, California, United States - C33_9D | ecosystem: Environmental > Aquatic > Marine > Unclassified | place: USA: California...
GACGCATCTGCGCCCTCCCGCGCGTCGTGCGCGAGCGGAGGGACGCTCAACGAAGCGCAAGTTGCTTCGACGGCGACTCGTTCGACGGCGACGCGCGCGCGCGCGACGACGAAGAGTGAGGAAAGCATAAAGAGCTCAAAAAGTGTCGGGAAGACAGAGCGTGTATTAAAAATTAGAATGGTTTCTTCTCGCGCCCGGTCTGCGTGGCCCAATCGTCGAGAATGTGCTGCGCAATCTCTCGCACGCCAACGCCCTTCTTGACCTGCGCCATGACCACCGGCCCGTCCTCGCGCTGGATCTTGGCGTCGCGCTCCATGACTTCTAGGGACGCGCCGACGGCGTCCGCGAGCTCGCACTTGTTGACGACTAATAAATCCGCCTGCGTCACCCCAGGTCCACCTTTGCGCGGAATCTTATCGCCACCGCACACATCGATGACGTACACGATGTAGTCCGCGAGCTCGCGCGAGTAATTCGCCGCTAAATTATCGCCGCCGCTTTCCATTAAACAAATGTCACAACTCGGATACGCCGCCGTGAGCTCTTCGACGGCGTTCAGATTACTCGATATATCCTCCCGTATCGCCGCGTGCGGGCACCCTCCGGTCTCTACCGCTCGAATGCGATTTGCATCCTCCAACGCATCGTTCGCGATCAAAAACTCTCCATCTTCCTTGGTGAAGATGTCATTCGTCACCGCCGTGACGTCGTACGCGTCCCGCAGCGCTCGACATAGCGCCAGCGTCAGCGCCGTCTTCCCCGTCCCCACCGGTCCACCGATCCCTACCGTGTACGCACGGTCGGCAAACGTTTGCGCGCGAACGATCGCGCCCTTTCGGCGCTTCGCGAACGATCCCGGACCGTACAGTTTCTCGTGTCGGTGCGGCTTCAAGCCGTCATGCGCGTGCAGCGCACCGAACTCCACGTCATCGCTCCCGTGCGAATGCGCGTGCGCGTGCGCGTGCGCGTGCGCGTGCGCGTCGCTCGACATCGATCCAGCGTGTCGCGCGAATGCGTTTATAAAGTTTGCGTAGCGCGCGCTGGGCGTCGACGTCGCGGCGGCGTTGTACGTCGCGATGTCCCGAAAGGTCGCGAAAAGTGCACTTTTTTACCTCGCGTCGCGCGCGGCACTCGCCCGCGCGACGCGACGCGACTCGGCGCGCGCCGAGAACCCGCACGCGACGCGACGCGACGCGACGCACGCGACGTTCGAAACGAACCATGCGTCTCACGCCGTGCGAGGTCGATAAACTCAACGTGCTCGTCGCCGCGGGGCAGCTGGCGCAGCGGAGACTCGCGCGCGGACTGCGTCTAAACCACCCCGAGGCCGTGGCGCTGCTCGCGATGCAGTGCGTTGAGCTGGCGCGAGACCCTCATTTCGAGAAGGACGGCGAACGTCGCGCGCTGACTTTGGCGGAGGTGCAAGATATGGGTAAGCGCATATTGGGACGACGACACGTCCTCGACGGCGTCCCGGAACTCGTGGGCGACGTGCAGATAGAGACGACGTTCGCCGATGGGACGAAGTTGATCACGATTCACGATGCGATATGTGCGGATGATGTCGATCTCGACCTTGCGCTGCTGGGATCGTTTTTACAGAAACCGGACGCTCGGGCGTTTCCGCCGGCGGCGAAGGAAAAGACTCCCGTGCCGGGGGAGATATGTACGTCGAAGGATTCTTTAGAGCTCCTGGAGGGAAGACCGAAGCGAAAGCTGAAGATAACAAATACGTGTGATCGGCCAATTCAAGTGGGAAGCCACTTTCATCTCATCGAGACGAATCGGTTTCTGACGTTTGATCGTCGGCGAGCGTACGGAGCGCGTTTAGCCATTCCGAGCGGTACGGCAGTTCGATTTGAGCCTGGAGAGTCGAAAACTGTGTCTGTGGTCGATATCGCAGGTAACAGGGTCGTTCGGGGTGGGAACAACCTATTGAACGGGCCCGCGACCGCGGATAGGTTGGAGGAAGTGATGAAGCGCGTGGTCGATGGTGGATTCGGGCACACAGAAGCCGACGATTTAGGCGAAGGCGAACCGTTGATGATTCCGAGACACAAATACGCGCACATGTACGGACCCACCGTTGGTGATCGCGTGCGATTAGCAGACACGAATCTCTACATCACTCCTGAGCGTGACTTGACGATGAAAGGTGAAGAATCTAAATTCGGTGGCGGTAAGACACTTCGCGAGGGGATGTCTCAGCAGGGCGGCGTCGGCGACGCTGATTCGCTCGACACCATCATCACGAACGCACTGATAGTCGATCATAGTGGTATCTATAAAGCTGACATTGGCATAAAAGATGGTCACATTGTCGGCATAGGCCACGGTGGAAATCCAGACGTCGCCGACGTGACGCCTGGAATGGTTGTCGGCGTAAACACCGAAGCTATCGCCGCGGAAGGGTGCATCGTCACTGCCGGTGCGCTGGACACGCATATTCACTACATCTGTCCGCAACTGTGCACTGAAGCTATCGCTAGCGGCATCACAACCCTCCTTGGTGGCGGTACGGGACCGGCATCTGGAACATGCGCGACCACGTGTACGCCCTCCGCCGCGCACATGCGATTTATGCTCGAGACGACGGACACGCTGCCACTCAATTTTGCGTTCACTGGCAAGGGTAACACGTCATCGCCCGAAGGCTTGCATGAAATCATTAAAGCCGGCGCCGTTGGTATGAAATTACACGAGGATTGGGGCACGACACCGGCGGCAATTGACAACTGCCTGACCATTGCAGAGGAGTACGACTTCGCCGTCACGATTCACACCGATACACTCAACGAATCATGCTGCGTCGAAAAATCTATCGAGGCATTCAAGGGCCGTACTATTCACACATATCACTCCGAGGGTGCCGGTGGAGGCCACGCGCCGGATATCATCAAGGTTTGTGGTGAAAAAATGGTCCTTCCTTCGTCCACGAACCCGACCCGGCCGTTCACAAAAAATACTGTGGACGAGCATCTGGATATGCTCATGGTCTGCCATCACCTCGATCCTGAGATCCCGGAAGACGTAGCGTTCGCCGAATCACGCATTCGCGCGGAAACTATCGCGGCCGAAGATGTTCTCCACGATATGGGAGCGCTCAGTATCATGGCGAGCGACTCGCAAGCCATGGGACGGGTCGGAGAAGTCATTCGCCGCACGTGGCAAACCGCGCACTCTAATAAAGAACAGCGCGGTTCTTTGGAAGAAGACAAGCATTCCGGTGCAGACAACGCCCGAGTGAAACGATACGTGGCAAAGTATACCATAAACCCTGCCATAGCTCATGGGATGTCGCACAAAGTTGGGAGCTTGGAAGTGGGCAAATTCGCCGACGTCGTCATTTGGAAACCGGCGTTCTTCGGCGCTAAGCCAGAAATGGTCGTTAAAGGCGGACAGATCGCTTGGGCACAAATGGGTGACCCGAATGCAAGTATTCCCACCCCTGAACCTGTCATCATGCGGGGAATGTTCGGTGCGCTGAAGCCAGGGAAGACTTGCATAGCGTTCGTGAGCGCCGCCGCCGCCGCGGCGGATGTCGGCACCGAGTATGGTCTTAATAAACGCGTCGAGCCGGTTTTGAAATGCAGAGGCTTGAGCAAAGACGATATGGTTTGGAATAATGCGTGTCCAAAGATTGAAGTCGATCCGGAAACATACGAGGTTCGAGCAGACGGCGTCGTGTTAAAAAGCCTGCCTGCGCAAGATCTGCCTCTCGCGAGAAGATACTTCATTGTGTGAACGTACCGTGCAAAAAGGGAGAGTTTAGACTTGTGAAATATTACAAAAGTGATTTCAACACGCTTGAGACAATCCATAGCCACGACAAACGAACGTCGGGCATTCAAAAAAGTTTTAATAAATGATGTACTGGTTAATAATGGTATAATTACCAGTGAGTGCATGTGCGCGGTTCGCTCAGGGCGGTCGCCGCGACTTATCGCACATCGATTGGTCACAACTTACAGATGGCCGGCGATGAGTTTCGCACGGTAACCCGGTTGTTGAGACAACTTCTCGGTAGACTTCGTGGAGCCCGGCGCGAGAAGCGCGTCGATCTTGCCTTCGATGACGTCCATGCGCATGTGCACATCGTCGTTGGTGAACATACCCTTCAAGACGACGGAGATGGAATCCCAAGATTCGTACACCGGCAAGAAGATGATTACCGCGGTGGCGACGGTACCCCAGGCAAGAGCGATGCCGACCCAAAGGTTGAAGTAACCCTTGTTGAAGACACCGCAGCCCGCGGAGGTGCCACAGCCCGCCGGAAGCGAGAAGACAGGCCAGAGGACAATCATGACGAAGGTGAAGCCGATGCCCCACTTCTTGATCCACGCAAGCGCGGCCTCAAGCTGCTTCGGGTTGGAATCTTCATCCTGATCGAATTCCGGAAGCTTGTCATCGATGAGTTGAATGCGGTCATTCAACGTGCTGAAGTCAAAGTTTTGCGGATCTTGGAAGGACATGATCGCATGAATAATGCCCGAGGAGCAAATGGCGACAATGTTACCGGCGAGCATCGGGTAGTTCATACCGAGCGTGTCGATGGTGACGTCGTCGTACAAGCCTTGAGCGGTGACGATCCAGGTGATTAAACCGAGAACTTGGCCGGCAATGGCGCCGACGACGGCACCCTTAGCGTTCGCCTTGTCCCAAGTCAAAACAAAGGAGATCGGCATGACGGCGGAGCCGATGAAGATACCCATCATCAGGTACACGAAACCGAGGGACAATTCAAGTTTTTCGAGGATCAAGGAGAGGACGCCCATGAAAAGACCGAAAGCGACGACGCCGTAACGAGACACACGAAGGATGTCCTCACCCGTGGCGTTCGGCTTGATGTACTTGCGGTACACATCGTACGAGAACAAGGAGGAGACGGCGATTTGCTCGGCGGAGCCAGTGGATACGATGGCCATGAAGAGCATGATGGTGATCGCGGCGGCACCACCTTTACCCATCAAGTGGGTAGCGATAGCGGGTGGCACGAGACCTCTACCAGCTTCGTCGGAGGTGACCGGCAAATCGAGGGCGACGGTGGCGAGACCCATGGCGGTGGCGAGGGCGAAGGGGATGGTGAACCAAACGAGACCGCCGAGGAGGTAACCCTTGGTGGAGGAGCTCGGCTTAGCCGCGATGGCTGATTGCCAGTAGGATTGGTCGACGAAAACGGTACCGAAGTTACCAACAATGTTGATGATACCGAAGATGACACCGCCTTCAGAAAGCATGGTCAAGTACGAGCCCTTTTGGTTTTTGGCGACCGGACCGCAGTTTTGATCGGAGCCCAAGCGCGCGACGCATTCGGCGCTAGTCGCGTCGCGCGCGGCGACAGCCTGGAGGAGGTCGTACACTTTGCTCGGGGAACCGAGACCGTGAGTAGTGTCGGCGGCGTACACAACGTAGATGAAGACGATAAGAATACCGAAGATGATGGCGGTGTGGATGTACGATGCCAAGAAGGTCGCCTTCAAGCCACCAGCCATGGTGTACGCGATGACACCAATCGGAATCAAGAAACCAGCGACGGTGGTGTTCATGCCCGTAAGCGCATTCACCGTAGCGGCACCACCGAGCACAAGCATTGAAGACACGATGACGTTGGTCAAGAAGCAGAAGAAAATGAAGACCTTTTGCACGTTAGAGCCCCAGCGTGCGTCGATGATTTCACAAATAGTGTGTGCGTTCGGCGCATATCGCTTCACTTGAATGGCGAGCATACCGAAGAGCAGCACTTGAATCGTCGCACCAGACGCGTACCAGAACGGACCGGAGACACCGTATTGGTACGCGACGTTGGATGACTGCAACAGCGTCGCCGCCCACGTCCATTGGGACACAATGACGGACGCCGTCAAACCAGTCTTCACGTTACGACCAGCGGTGTTGAAATATTCAGAAGAAATGTTCGTCCCACCATAACGCTGATCGAGGCCCATGATGATGGCCGTGGCGAAGGAAAAGAACAAACCGAAACCGATGACGATGCCGTAGCCCGCGCCTTCAGGGAGCACGGCGTTACCGCCGAAGAAGCTCGTGTCGCGGGTGCACACACCGTTCACGAGAGATTCATATTGTTCGCAAGACATTTTATTTGATGTTCAGCGCGTCAAAGTCTACGTCAAACGAACGATACGCGTCGTCGTCAGTCCCCTCTTCGCGTCCGAGGCGTCGCCATCTTTTTCGCAGTTTCGATGCAGTCAGCCGCTGTCACCCGGTTCCGACGCGCGCTCGGTGCCGCACGGCGACAACACCGCGCGCTCGACACCGCACAATGACAACACCGCGCCCTCACACGCACCGTTAGGCCTAGACGAGAGTCGCGAAATGGCGCCGCGGAGCCATCGCGACGTCATTTTACCTCCGGCGACCTTTCGGACCTTTTCAAGTGTCGTTTCGAATGAATGATGCGCTGTCGGGGTGCGAAACGTCGCGTCGCCGGTCGGTCGCCCTTGCCCTAGGTTGCTTGAGCTGGTGGTGTATCGTACGTGGTTGTTTCTGTGTGTATTCTACGACTATTTTCACATATGGTTACGAGTTGAACAGGCGCGCGCGCGCGCGGTCGTGCGCGCCCTGCACGACGTCGTAAATCGGGGACGATGTCGCGGGCGCTCGACGGAGGTGATTCATGATGGTGCGCGCTTCGTGGTCCTCGACTTCGTCCCCATCGGTTGTCGTCGTCGTCAACGCGCGCGCGGTGGATGCGTTGAAATCAGCGACAGCGACGGCGCACGCGGCCTCGGCGTCTTCGACGCAACGGCGCAACACCGCCACGGTTTCCAAAGGTCCACTCGCGTTCAGTCGCGTCGCCGCCGAGCACACGTCGCGCATGACGCAGTACACGTACGCCCGCGCGCATGCGTCGGCTTCTAAATTCGCGATCGCGCTCACCGCGCCAAAAACACACGCGTGGTGCGCCTCGCCCAAGCCGAGCGGCGGCGGTCGTCGCAGCGTTCTTTTAATCGCCATCAAGTACCAACTTCGCTCCTCGCCGAACGCCACGATTGACGCTCGTAATAAAGCCGCGCCCGTACTCGCGCTCGCGCGTCGTTGCACGGCGTTCGACGCGCACAGCGCACCGCACTCGGCGTTCGCCGCACGCCACGCGCGCGTCGCGTCGTCGTCGTCGTCTCCCTCGCGCGCATGTTTTGCGTTCGCCCGCAACGCGAACGCGTGCGCAGCGAGTGCGAACGGGAGTTGGGCGTCGATCGCGCTCTGCGCACACTCGCGCGCGAACGTCTCGACCGCGCGCGAGGCTTCGTGAGACGTCTCATCGAGTGTCTCGACCGCGCGCGCGATTCGCGCGGGCTCGAGCCCGAGCGAGTGCGCGAACGAGCCCGTGGGTAACAGCGGGTCGATTAAAACGAAGGTTTCCATGCAAACATTGAACGCGCGCGCGAGTGCGGGCGCGAAGACGTGACGAATGACAGCAGGGAATCACTAGCGTGTGTTTCACCTTCTGCGTTATCCGTTCTATGGGAACTCAATAGCAAAAGCTCGCGTCGAAGCGCGCATAGCTTTGCAGAACGCGGGAAAGGTGCATTGCACGTAACGAGAGGGCTGTATGGTGGTGTTTTTTACCGCACCGCACGAGCGCACCGCACTCGTCGACGCCATGCCCGCCGCAGAGGCCGAAAATGACGCTGCGCCCGGCGTAGTGCAGTGGGATGATGCGTTTCCGCACATTTTGAACGATGCGGCGCGATCGTTGGCGTACGACCGCCCGGCGGATGCGGCGCATCCACCGACCCAAGAGGAGTTGCGCGCCGCCGGCCTCCTGGCGGCGAAGCGGTTCGTGCTCGCCGGCGTGGCGTTCCCGCGGCAGTGGGAGTGGAGTAGTCACAACAGATGGACAAAGAAGTTGCTTCCACGCTACGAGTACTTCCGAGCCACGCGCCAGGCGGAAGTTGCAGGCGAAGTTGCAGGCGCGCCGCAATCGCTCGCGGCGACTGCGCCTGGGCGCACGGAAAAGTCTCCGCCGGCGGCGCCGGCGGAGGAGCGTCCTCCGCGGCCGCGCATAGACGCCGCGCAGACCGCACGCCGCTTCGAATATGCGCTGTACGAGGACGTATTATCGGACGCGGATGTGAACGCATTGCATAATGCGTTGTGCGGCGTGCACAACAACACGTGGCGCCCGGTGGTGGATGATGTGCTGTGGGCGCACCCGGAGTCGCCGTGGTCGACGGCGACGGATATATCGACGTCGAGTGCGGGGCACGTTCGTGCACGCGATGTACTAGTCGATGAAGACGCTGACGTGCACGCGCCGTTCAGATTTCAGAAGTGTCTCAACGACGAGACGCTCGAGCGGCGCGTGTGCGAGCGGTTGTCGCATTTTTTGCCAAAGGATCGCGTATTTCCACCCTCGGGCGAGATTTGCTATGCGATGCGGAACGACCCGGTTAGCGACGAACATGTCGTGCGTCCACTCGCGACAGCCGAGACGCACTACGCATTTCCGGCGGGCACGCGTCGCATAAGCGTGTTGCTGGCGCTCGACGAAGACGTGTACATTGGCTTGGGCGACTGCCAGTCGGAGGCACCGTGGACGGTGTTTCGGACTATTCGCGTGCCGCAAGGCTGTGCGATTGTGTTGTCGAATGACGTGCCGTACACGGCCATGCGCGACTACTGCGGCACAGAGCGGTGCTTGCGTTTGCACGTCTTTGTCGGGCTCGATGGATGCGCGGCGGAAGACGTGCAGCCGCCAAGCGCGGACGTGTATTGGGCGTCGCGCGAACCCGCACGCGCACCCGTGTCGGGCGAGCGCGGTCGCAAACGTGGCGCGCAGAGCGATTTATAGGGCGCAGGTAGTAGAGGTAGGCGAAAAGCCGTGTAATTTTGTCGTGATAGTGTACTTTTTGTTTTTCATTACAACATGCTCGTGGAAATGTCTAAAAGTGCAAAAGAGAATAGTGTCACAGTAGTAGAGGAGCGTGTGAACCGAAACTCTTGAATCGTAACTTGACGATGGCCTGTTCAGGATCGAAGCGGTAGCGATTAATGCGTTTTTGAGCCTTTTGTCTCGCTTTCTCGCGCTCGTCGCGTAGTCTTGCGCGCTCTTTGCGGCGAGCCGCGCGTGCTTCGAGCTTCAATCTTTTTTGTTCTATGGCTTCTTCTAGCTCTTCTGCAGTCATTCTCGGCTTTTCTTTCTTTTTTTCAGCCAGCTTTCCTTCTTTACCTTTCTCCTTGTTCGGCACTGGGCGTTTGAAGCGCGTGGGCGTCGGCTCCGGAACCACCGCTTTCTTTTCTTTGGCGGCTTCAGCGACTGGTTTTTTGGACTTCATTGACCTTGACGCCATGCTATGCATCGCGCTGTACGCACGTGAAAACATGCCTGGTCCATCGTCCGAATCGGATTCCACCTCCTTTGCCTTGGCTTGATTGTCTTCCAGAAATCCCAAAAATATGAGGATTCGCTCAATCAGCGTATACTCGACAAACTCGCGCACGTCCTCCTCGGAAAGCTCAGATTCGCTTTCTTCATCGTCGTCTTCGTCATCGTCAAGCATATCGTCTCCGTCCTCTTCAGTATCAGTGTCGTCCAAGTCTTCCGCATACTTATTAGAGCTGATTAGAACGGCGTTCTCTTTCACATTCACAGCTGTTGCTTTTTTCGGTTTTGCCTCAACCACTGTCGTTTCTTTGGTCAATGTCGGCTCCCGTTTCAATAGGCCAGCGATCTCACCAACACCAGCAGTATGCGAGCGCTTGAGTACTTCCGGGGTACGTTCTTTTGGTTTCGGCACGGTGCTCGCTTCCTCCAGAGCGCTATCAACATTTTCGGAGTCGTAGGCCTTCTCTGCGTCGGCGAGCGGTTTGTCGCGCCCCTTGAATGTCGCCTGTTGTTCAACTTGAATTTTTGACGACTTTTGGCGTGCGAGTGAAGTGAGTTTCTTCAAAGAAGCTAAAACTGATAAGGTTGGCTTTTCACCACCCGTTTCAACGGCCTCGTTTGCGAATGATCTACCCAATTCTTTGCTCATCTTTGAGGGCATGAGCTCAGTTTCTGAATCAGTCGAAGCAACGTCGTCGCCTTCCTCGTCGCCGGCGGCGCCAAAGTCATTCTCGCTGTCTTCATCTTCTGATGGCTCCAACTCTTTGAATACTGTCAAATACTTTGTCCGATAAATATACTTGTTCGATGCAACTTGCAGAACTTTCCCTGGAAGAGCATTATCCGTGGGTATCTCCGGGGCGATGAAACCTTCAAGAATGAGTTTCGTCCAATCTGCACTCGATGCCACCAAAGCTGCGGCTTCTTCTTCTTCTCTCTTCTTTGCTTCGCGCTCATCTTCAGATTCCGTGCTCTCTTTTTGATTCTTCAGTTTAGCGAGTTCCTTTTTCTTCGCTTGCTCTTGTGCGTCAATACTCGTGTCAATGGACTCTAGAATGCGCGCGTACCACGCTGGCTTGTTTGCGTCTTTTTTCGCGTCTTCGTCGCCATTCATATTTATATTTAAATCTGCAGCCCCAATGTGAACCGATGAACTTCGTCCTTTATCTTTGTCACGCAAATTTTTTGGAATTTCTCTCGCGCTCGCGCGACTGCCGTACGCACCAACCGGTCGAACTTTGTCTGCGCCGCTGAACAAAGTATATCCTTGCTTGTGCCCAAACTGTTCCAAATACGATGGAGCGCCACGCGCGGTTTTAGTGTGCTCGAGAAAAGCAAACATGAGCTCTTTACGCTTCATCGCGCGCACGTGCTTCCGGTAAATTTGTTCAGTGATTCTAATAGTATCTCCTAATACTGCACCATTTACGCCATCCAAATCAAGTCCAGTTTCTGCACACGACTCAAAGCTGAACAGTTGAATAAAGCCGACGATACCAGTGCCAGAACTCACAAGTTTGCACCCTTGTTGACTTTGCGACGCCATTTTGAGCAAATTTTGTACTTGCAGTTGGGAATACAGAAAAGGATCTTCATCAATACTGAATTCATCGCTGAAACGTGCAATCTTTGCAACGCGATACGCCGTTTTCCTCGCGTCGTTTGTGACAATCATGTAATGCGTCCTGGTTTCAAATAATTGAAAGCCATTCGCCTCGCGCAGTTCCTTGATTCTTCTTTTAGATCGTTCGATGTAAGGATTGGGAATGACCAACGGCGGCCCACCAGGTTGACGAATCGTGCGCGATACATTCGCTAAATCCCAGTCTGAATCATCCGTGTCGCCACCGTAACGGATGTGCGCGTCGGGATTGGACATTGAAGAAAACTGACCACGAAAAACATCCAACTTTTTCTTTTTCTTCGACTCTTGTAACTCTCGCTCTTGTTCCTGGATAAATATTTCACGCAAGCGCCGCGTCGCCTCTTCTACGTGCGCTTCGCTGTGTGAAGTACCAAACCGTCCCATTTTTGCAGGCGCAAAAGGAAAATGGACTTGACAGTACGATGCGTACTGCACTCGATCTTTAGGTCCCAACGTAGTCGTTGGCAGCCCATTACACGTGCACACAGGAAACTGCGATAAACCGTTGGTTTTCGTAAAAAGTGACGTTCTCAGACGCATGTCTGCGGCATCCGCGGCGTCGTCGTTGGCGTCTGAAGCAATCGACGCTCTGTCTACTTGGTCTTCTAATTTCTCAGCTGCGGCTTCTAAAAGTACTTGCGAGGCGTTGTGCTTAGCCCTAAGTTCCTCTGTGCGTGACTTTCGCGCCGCTAGTTCGCCTTTGATGCAGCGATATCGAGTCTTCGACTTGGGCGACATCGGCGGCGTCAGACTTCGACCCTCATCGCCTTGTTCTCCTACTCGCACAAGGCCAAACTCTTCGTCGCTATCTGTTGGGGTGAAGTACTCTATGTCGTCATCTGCAACGTGCCGAATGTGGTCCTGCCGTGTCAACATCCCTCGTAGTGATAGACCCGGTGGTTGCTTCGTTTTCCCTTGCGCTTCATGTTCTTCGTTCCACTCCGCGGTATCTTTTCC
>Ga0222715_10004582_pt1 | contig 11947 bp, 11 predicted proteins | sample C33_9DmetaG_FD_165056 | JGI IMG/M metagenome (GOLD analysis project Ga0222715, IMG submission 165056) | Estuarine water microbial communities from San Francisco Bay, California, United States - C33_9D | ecosystem: Environmental > Aquatic > Marine > Unclassified | place: USA: California...
GGTGGTCGGCAGGCCTGCTCCCTCGCTCATCGGTTCGCTGAGATTCGCCATGAATCAGTGATTGCCGATTCTGAGCGTTTAAACGCGCCTCCCTGCGAAGCAAATGGTTTTACCCTCTACGAGAGGGAGTGAGGGATTTGCTTGCCGAGAATCGCCGTTTATGTGCGATTTTTTGACAGAGGGTGAAATCATCATTCGATTTTCTCACGAGCAGCCATGTCAGCCCGAATCATATCAATGAATACCTTCGCTGGACTCATGCCTTGCTCATCCTTCATCTCGGCGAGATACTCAACGCAGTCAGCAGGGAGATTGACGGAGATTTTCTTGAGAGATTGCTTGACATCGGGAGCGATGAAGTCATCGGACTCTTCAAGCATCAGAGATGGGGCGAACCATCCTTGACGGACTCTCTGCGCACCAGTCTTTGACAATCCGTTCTTGCTCAGAGCAACGGATTCAATCTCGCCGAATTCCTTCTTCAATTGCTTGAGGATTGAAGTCATTTGAGTGGCTGTTCGATGGCATGATGGAGCGAGGCCGTGCGACAATTCGCTGAAATACGAAGAGGGCATGGGCTCGGTAGCCTTGCTCAGTGCGTTCAATAGTCGATTCTTCAATGCCTTCGGGATGTTCTTTGCCATTTCATTCGCCTCCATTTAATGCCTGCCAAGTCCTCTTCAAAAGGCTTGAGGGCTGCTTGCAGTGAAGGCACTTGAATGCCTCCGCCTTGCTTTCTATGATTTTCTGACCGAGCAAGAATTCAATCTCGCCATTGCAAACCTCGCAACGAGCGTATTCGTGAAAGAATTGGGGATTGCTCGCAGAGGTCAAATCGACTGTCTTGAAGTCTCGCGTGTCTTTCCATGTTTCAATGAATTCAATTTTTTCTGTCATCCTATTCACCTGTTGTTCTGTCATGATTCGATTGTCCCACTCTATTAAGGCGTGATGGCAGCCCCGAATCCGAGCGAGCGAAGGTATCAGAAAATCAGGCATTGAATCGGCGGGCGATTTACAAATTGTCGTTGCTAACAATCGCAGGTGAAGTGCTATTCGCCCTCCAGCGGGAGGCAATTCTCTCAATGCGAACCCTCCCTCAATCGTGCAGAAGTAGAATGTTTGCCCATCAAGGGCATATTGAGGCAGTGAATCGAAGTCATCAAACGGAATTAAGCCCAACACGGTGAATTGAATTGATTGCGGCTTATCAGGCATAACCACATGGCCAACGACTCGCCTAACACCCTTGCTAACGAAGACCTCAGAGTCGTCTCCTAACAATCGAAACAGAAAGGGTGCTCCCATGTGTTCTCCATCGTAATTCAATCGCGGATTTAGTTCTGCCCACTCAATCACATCGTAATCATCGGCGAGGATTCGCTGCCCCTCATCTGTGAGCATGAACGCCTGAACCTTATGAGTCATCACGTAATTCTCTCTCTCGCTTGATTCTCGGCCATCAATTGCATTTGACATCGTTTACCCCCTCCCTTCGATTTGCTTGCCATAGAGACGCTTCAGAGAGCCTTCTTGACGAAGGCCTTGATTGCTGGCAATTGCTGGATGAGGCCGCTCGCATTGCAGGAGATGGCATTGTTGAAGAATCGGGAAACATCCATGCCATCAATGCCAATGCCAAGCCACTCGATAGGGGATTCTTCAACAGCAGTCTTCAAATTGACTGAACCATTTGGACCGCCATCCATGACGCAGATGCCGATTCGCTTATCGTAGCCCATGCGGACTTGGCGAGCGGACGATGCCTGAACGGCTTCACCAGCGGCCGTCATGCCGCGCTGGCAAGGGGTGCAGATGTTCTCCTTCGTAATGCCATTGAGAGCATCGCCGAATCCCTTGAGCATTCTCACGCAATTGTCAAAGCCAAGAATTTCAAAATCCCAACCGAGCCCATTGCAGATTTCAGCCAACACGACTGCGAACTCAGCGGCATGATGATGGCGACCATTGTTTCCCATTGAAGACGAATGGTCGATGATAATGCTGACTGCAACCCTGCTCTTCTTTGGATTCTTGCGGCGCTTGTAGATGGATTCTGAATCATCGCTGAAAACGATTCGGCGCTCATCAAGGATACCGATTTTATGGCGGCGGGAGACCTTGCCTTGCTTATTTGCTTCAACCCAGCGACCAAGACGGGATTGCAGAGTCGTAATGACGCTCTTATTCTTGCGGACATTTGAATCGAACGAATTCTTTGCAGCCTCGCCGCGATGACCGATGACTCTCTGATTGTATTCAAGCGAGTTCTGAACAATTCTGTCGCTCCACTCAATGTCGTTGACCAATTCACGGGATTCTTTGTCTGAGATGACTGCTTCTTCATGAATCTCTTGCTCGATGTTCTCAACCAATTCATCAATCACATCGCCCATTTGCTCAATCATGTCTTCATCAAGACCAGCCTTGCGGAGAGATTCACGGACTTCATCAGAGACGCACTTGCCATCGGACTCACCCTCATCGGACTCGGACTCAATTTCATCATCGGACTCGGACTCGGACTCGCTGCCTTGAGCAGAGTACTCACCCTCAGAGGACTCACCCTCAGAGGACTCACCCTCAGAGGACTCACCCTCAGAGGACTCGCCCTCATCGGACTCACCCTCATCGGACTCGCCTTCGCCCTGGACCTCATCATCGCTCTCGCTGGATTCTGCTCCAATCGACTCATCCTCTTGCTCAGGCTCAGGCATCTCAAATTCATCAAATTCGGACTCGTCAACCTTCTCTTTGCCGACTTGCTTGCCCTTTGCTCGCTCGTCAATCGTATCATCAGAGTGGTCATCATCGGTGAAGGGATTCTCTTGAGATTGACGGGCCATTGCCTCGGCCATATCCTGATTTGCTGAGCGAGGGTAATGCTTGCGGTAGATGGGCAAGAGGATGCTCTCGCATGCCTCAATCACGCCATCAGTATCTCGCTGAGCGATGACCTTCTTCATGACTGGGCGAACATCAGACATGAATGCTTCAATTGCATCGAAGCCATCAACGCCGATGAATGGGGATTGCAGCCCGCAGATGACTTCAGAAGCCAAGGCAATCAATTGGGGAGAGATGTGATGGCTGCCGATTGTGCCCTTGCCGATTGAATCCTTGAATTGATTGTATGTGATTTTTTGGCTGACCTTGAGCATTGCCCCTGAGCCTTGAAACTTCTTGCTAAGGAGATAATTGACTCGCGCATCCTCAACGATATTGACCAAGTCCTTCATGACAGGGTCGCAATCGGACTGAATCATGTCTCGCCATGCCTTGAAATTGGTGTATGCGATGTGACCCGCTGCCTCATGAGCCGCAGTCGATTCTTGCTGAATGCGATTGATGATGAAATCATGATGCGCTTGAGGATTCAGGACAACCGTCTTGCCATCCGTATGAGGCACGACCCCTTGCTGAAATCGCACATCGACTGAATAATCGCCAGCGAGGATTTTGCATAGCCGCTGCAAAACGCGGTGCTGCATTCGCTGGCGGCTTCTCATTGATAGGGCATCGGATGTTCCGTTCATGTCCTCCCCTCGCTTCTGTAGTATATCAATCCACTGTTGCCCTCTGTTGGGATTATTGTAATTCAATACCCATCTCGCCCAGGGCAATCTCAAAATCGGTAGCAATCGAAAAGAGTGATTTGTCAATCTCATCCAGTCTCTGAGCAAATTCGCCCTCGCCCTTAGGGGTCACCTTGCCGATGATGATGAGTCCGTCATACCCATTGAATGAGAATGATGGACCATCATCGGGAACATACATGCCACTTGCGATGAAAATGCACCATCTCTCGCTGCTAAAGAGACTACGATTCACATGACCAAGCACCCCGATGAATCTACGGAGTTGCTCAGGGATTGGCTCAGTGACTTCGGCGAAGTCGATGAAGGTCAACACCCTCTCATCGCTCATGAGATAGTGAGAGGACCCGACACGGTCAGCGACCTTCTTGCAGTCGTAAATCTGAATCACCTCACGACCATCCTTTAGCGACTGGATGAATGGCACTTCGGTATCGGTAAGGAGGGCTTCAATCGGACTCATGTCGATATAGCCATCCCCCACCTTATTCAACCCGTTCTGCTCGTTCTCGCGCGATTCTCGGCGATGAAATGAATCAGGGGTCCAATGAGGGGGGTAAAAGAAAAGAATCGCAGGGAGAGGCGTTTCTGAGCGATTCTCCGTGAGCATAGAAAAAACCCCCCGATGGTCCAACGGAGGCGCTCGGCATGCTCGGGGGGCACACATGCCGATTGCGCTTGAGTCTGATTCATCACCTCCTTTGTTGATTCGATTCGATTTGATTTGCTGCTGAGATGATTCAGGCGAGACGAGCGCGCACGATTGCTTCAACGACTGCTCGGTCCTCAACAGGACATCGGAGGGTCATGCAAGCATTGACGCAAGTCTTGATGTTGTCAAATTCAGAGAAGGCGAGAGCATCAATGAGATTGCGGGTGCTGCAATCCCAAGTAATCTGCATGCCTCGCTTTGCAGAGCGGCAATCATTGGCGATGGCGACCAATTGCTCGGCCATTGCGAGATTCATGACCCCTGATTGCTCCATGACGACTTGAGCCTCATCGGCTTCGGCGAGGTAATCGACTTCCTCAATCCATCGGAAGCGGGACAGAGTAGCCTGATTCATCTCCTTCGCGCCTGCGTAATCCTCAGGCGGATTGATGCAGCCGATGATGAAGAAGTCGGGATGAGCCTTGACGATTTCATTGTCATTGTATGGGATGCTCAGATACCCATAGTCCATGACTCCGTGCAGAATGGAGAGAACGCCCTCATCGGCAAAATTGACTTCATCGAACACCAAGCCGATGCCGTGCTTCATGGCGAGGGTAATGAATCCCTCAACGAACACGACCTGACCATCCTTGCCCTTCGTCATGTGACCGACCAATTGAAACTCATCAATGCCTTCGCTGAAATTGATTCGGATGTAAGGCTTATTGATGGCGGCAAAGAAGTCGTTGGCGAGAGCGGTCTTGCCTGAGCCTGTCGGACCGACGAGCATGACATGCTTCTTGAGTCGATAGCAAGTAGCCAATCGCTTCATCTCTCGCTTGCTGCTCTCCTTGAAGCCGATTCGCTGGGGAATCAACGACCTGAGATATTCGTCGTCGGGCGTAGCATGAACAGGGACTCCATTGAATGAGCCAACTGCTGGCGCTGGGCGAGGAGCGACGACAGCAACAGCCGATGGAGAATCATCGACCGCAACGCTCACAGGAGAACCTGAGAGGATTGCCATTGCTTGGGATTCATCGCAGACATAGATTTCAGAGCCGACTGTAAGGCGGACCAAACCTGCTTTCGCCAATTTGCCATTGTTGAGCAGAGCATTTTTGGCACTCTGAGGCGTAATCTCATTGCCTTGCTCCACGAGGATTTCATGACCGCGAGCAACGAATTGCTCGGCGGGCATGAAAGCCAATGGGCTTTCGTTCATCATTTTTTGCATCACTTCTGTATAGGTTAGGGACATTTTTCTGACCTCCGTTGTAATTCCCCACACATCTGTAGTATATCAACACTCTCCTGCTTTCTGTTGGGATTTTTCGTTTATGAGATTGACATGATGACGGGAGGAGCATGCCCTTCAATCCTTAGCCAAGCACCGATAAGTTGCTCGTCGTATCGACGCAATCCCTCCTTGACCTCGCTCTGACGAAGGGAATTGAATTTGGACCACCTTCGCCGCCGATTAGCAGGGTCTTGGGCATTCAATCGGCGAATCACATCAGACATGATGACCCACTCAATCGAATCCGCATGCTGGAGCAACCGAAGCACCTTGACTTGCTCATCATAGGGGAGATGAGATGTCTGAGCAATGATGCTGTCAATCCGCTTTGCGTTCTGCTCACGAATCCTTCGTCTTTGCTTCTTCATGACCACCTTGACTTGCTCCTTTGTGAATCCGAGCCGCTGAATCAGGATTGAGCGAATCATCCAGTGACTCAAATTGAAATTGTCATGGAGCACAAAATACAGTCGCGTTGCATTCGATGCTTTAGCCAAAGAACTCACCGAATTCATGTTGCTTTGGCTTCTTGCCTTGAGGCAAATGCCCTGGGCTGATTTTCATGCAAAATTCAAACCAATCAGACATTTCATGCCAAGCATGCAATTGCTGACCGCCTTCTCCACGAGGAACGGTGTAGTGGACACTATGACCGAATTTTGCCGAATCGCATGATACGATTCGCTCATGCTGATACATCTCAGTCCATCCGAAGTTGGTCTGACCGAGCAAATGAATCCTGACTTCGGAGTTATCCAGCAAATGCTGCACCGCCTTTTTCTTCTGTTGAGTCGTTCTCATTGAAGCGACCCTCGTGATGTCGCTCCCAGCAATCCCGCCGAAGGCAACATATGTGTCATCGCTCAATCCAGCGCCTTGCTGAATCTCTCGCCAGCATCTGAGATAGTCGGGTCCATCGACTCCCTGCAAGGGGACTATGACCTTCGCCTTGACGCTCGCTGGAGCACGCTTGAAGAAGTCAAGGACAGATTCAACGGTCCTCTCGCGGTCATTCGGATAGTCCTTAGGCAAGACCCAATCGACTCCCTCTTCGTATTTCAGAGCGCAATCAATGACTTGCTGATTTGTGACCGAATCATCTCTGACCCCTGAATCAAGAATCAATTCTGTTGAATGCTCAATCGGCGCTTTACGAATCGTATTGACATTCACCAATCGAAACGGCACAAATGCTTCCCATGTGAAGGATGCAAGAAAGACCTTGATAGGACAGGCTTCAATGATTTCAGTCATTCTGTCTTGAATTCGTTGCCAATGCTCGTCGTATGTCGGATGCTTAATGCTCATGAGAAGAATCCCCCAAAGGTGTTGTTGTTCGCTTGCTTCGTATCCTTCTTAATCGTATCAGGCATGCCTTGCTTCGGCACTTCCGCCTTGGGCTTAGGCTTCTTGACTCGCTCATAGAAGGGGGGTGCTTCGATATTCTTGCTGCTTGCTCTCAAAGAGATGATGAGCGATTCGCTGATGTTACCCACCAACCCCGTTGTTTTCTTAGCCTCTTGAAAGTGAAGTGCATATTGAATCGTGAGAGGGTCACCCCCATTATGAGCAGCCCATCGCATGATTTTGCCTGTGCTGACCTTTGGATTCATGATTCGCTCGCCGCTGAGAATCCTGACGACCTCATCTCCCCCCTCATCAATTCGCACCAAGTGCTCTTTGTTCGCCGAGCCATCTCTCATAGTGAAGAGCATATTGATGACCGACCTCCATGATGTCGATACCTCAGCGATTAGGACCCGAATGTCCTCATCTAAATCCAATCCCTCGCCTTCACAGATTCTGTCAATCAACACCCTTCTTTGATGCTCGGGGGGATGTTGGAGATTGAAAATCGTCGCCTCCTTGCGAATGTCGTAAGGAATTTTGCTCAGATTATTTGCTGTGATGATGATGGGCAATTGCGGATTAAAGAGCATCAATCGAACGGCTGACCAATCAGATATGCCATCGGCTTCATCGAGTAACAGGATGCGACCATCATCATCATACGACTTCAGAGCAGCCAAGTCAATGACCTTCTGTAAATCCGCCTTTCGCCGAGCATCGGAAGCATTGACCTCCATGATTGTCATGCCCAATTCATTCGCTGCCGCATGAGCAAAGGTCGTCTTACCCGTTCCCCCCACCCCTGCAAGAATCAGGAATCCATCGTTGCGCATGCCATCCTGCCATTGCTCAATAAATCGAAGCATGACCTTGATGTTCGATTTGATGCCAATGTAGTCGTCAATGCCCACCGGGCGATACTGCTCAAGCCAATTCATGTCAATCCCTCATGCCCCACTCACTTGAAGAATCCGTCAAAATTTGCTCTGAGCACGCCTTGCATTGCTTCATCCCAATTGACCCCCACCGCTGCAAGAATCGCTTGCATGCTCGCGCTATCAGCAAAGAATTTACGGATGCTCGCTTCGCGATTGACTACGATTCGCCAATCACTCGGTTTGTCGCCGTAAGGAATTGCTACAACCCCTCCGCTTGGCAACGGCGCTGGACCCATTGAAGCAATGTAAAGCACAGGCTTATCTCCGAGTTCAAAAGTGGTCCTCATGTAGCGATTGCTCCATGCAGCAGCCTTTGCTTGCTGGGTATTTTCATTCGATGAATTCAATCCATGAGGCCGACCAAAATCAATGTCGGGAGTCAGCCCAGGGTCCATCATCTCATCGCTCAATCGGCGAATCAGAGCGATGATGTTAGTCCTTGATTCACCCGCGAGGATTGCTGCAAAAATCTCTCTCTGAACCTTCTTAACGACTGGAGCAACTGATGACCTTTTCATCTCAACGCCTTTGAATTCAAGGTCACCGTCAAGCGTTCGATAGGCATATCGCTTCTTGCGACCCCATTGAAAGTAAGTCGCATAAATCTCTTCAGCCTTGATGTGAAAGAATTCGTTGCGAGGCACATTCAGAGTCACTTGGCAGAATTCGTGAAAGGACTCATTCAATTGAATCGAAAGGATGTTGGCGATGCTCAAAACCTCATCGGGCGAGATGACCCTCTGAGCCTTCTCAATTTCATCCAGTCCCTTGATGTGGCATTTGCATGAGTCGGTGTCCTGATACAGAACCTCAAATTCAATCGCCGTAGCACCATCGACATCATCAATCAACACGCCCAATTCTGAATGAAAATACAGCCGTGCTTGCTCGATGAATCGCTTATTGTGATGCTCATGCTCCTGAGCAATTTTGGTGATGTCACTCGCTATTTGAGGCTCAGCGAGTCGGAACGGCCTTGACTTGGTCTTTTCAGTTGCTCCCGAGCCAAGCACCCCGTAAAACGAATTCATGTTCTCCTTCATGACTCGCTGCTTTCGATTGAGCAATGTCCACTTCTTGCCACCCTTCTCATGCTCAAGCATCTCTGCTCGCACATCATCTCGCCCGAGCGCCATCTCCTTGAGAATGGTCGGCATTACCCCGATGAAATCCCTTCGATAATATGTGCCATTTGGAGTCCTCGTCACATCAAAGGGGAATTCAATTTGACCATCGCTCTCAAAGACGGATGTGTCGTAAATCCGAGTCGTCACGCAGAGATTACCTGAGATAATCGTCGCGGGGTATTCCTTTGAATTATCCAGTTCAAACGCCTTGCTCCAAACACCCGTCTTAGCATCTGAGACGAATCCGCCCGATTCAATGCTTTGCCCCGCTACCTTGCTTCGCACCAAAGCAACCGATGGCATGAGAACGCTATCAGCATACAATCTGTGACCGAGCATTGACTCAATCAGGAACATATTGCTTGAAGAATAATCGAAGGGGGCATCATGAAATGCCGTTTTGTAGTGATAAAACCCGATTAGGTCCATGCTCTCCATGACTCGGACAGGCAGCACAATATCCCATATGTTGTAAACGGCAAGCAGGTTAGGGTCGCCATTGAACATTTTGTGAATCTCCGTTCTGGGCACTTTGCCATATCCCAATTCACGACCACTCATCCAGTGAAGCGACCCCATGCCCGCAGCGACTGGAGCACCCTGAATCTGCTCGCTGTAAGCGACCATCGTATCGAATTGGGCGTATTCTCGCCAATTGATGTAAGGAAACGACTTGCGAGCCTTTGCCCTCGCTGGATTCTGAGCACGCCAAGCCTTGATTTCATTGTTCTTCATTCGGCAACGGTTGCGAAGGTATGGCATATCGTAGCCCTTGAGATTGTGACCGATGATGACATCGGGGTCGTATGCCTTGAGTCTATTCTTGAACCACCAATGCAACGCCGCTTCTGTTTCCTCTTCATCGAATTCGGGCAATGCCTCGTAGCCCGCTTCAATTTGAATGACCTTGATTTGCCCAGGGTCAAGGGGTGGGATTTCAACATCATGCTCAACCAATTCGTGAAGTGATTCTTGATTCGTGAGCATGCGCTTCACCAATCGCTCGGATGTATTGGGCGCCGTGGTGGCTATCTCATAAGTGTCTGTGAATGAATCGTGAATGGCGATGCTCACGACTCGCCCATCGGGTTTGTCGGGGGGATACCATTTGTCATCCCACGTCTCAATGTCAAAGGTCAAGCATCGAACCTGAAATTCGCCCGCATCAATCTCGCTCGGGTAAATGTGAATCGGCTTGACTGGATTGCCATTGATTCGTGATTCATCAATCTCAATGACCGAGCGCCAGCCGTTTACCCATCGAACGATTTGCTCGTAAGGCACATCATCGCTATACGAGCGAGGGAATTTGCCAGCAGCCAAACGCCTCTGATGGGGGTAATCGACATCAATTTGCCAAAGAGTCTTGCCATCCAGTGACTTGAATTTAGGCTCAGAGTGCGGCTTACAATAATCGGGCAAGTCGTATGCCGAAGGGTCCTCATCGACCCAAATGCTCGGGGTTGTTCCGATGATGTCAAGTGAAATCCTTTCGCCCTTGAGGGTGCGGCATTTGAGATGGACAATCAGGTCTTGACCTTCGCCATCCTCATTCGATGGGGAGAACGAAACCCGAGTGATATGAAGAGGTATCATCTCAACCACCTGAATAATCGCGTATAACGGCGCTCTCTCGGCGAGGGATTGGCTTCGGGGGGTGATTGTCCCTCTGAGCCATTTGAAGCGATTCTGAGCGATTCTATGCGATGAATTTGAGCAGCGAGATACAAAGCAAGGTCAAGGACTTCTTCAAGCCCCATCTCAATCCATGAATCGTGCCTCGTTCCCCATTGCCGAGTGTCATCAGAGATGCGGATGCCGTGACCATATCGCTCCTCGCCGATTTTCATTCTCTCCTTGATGATTTCAAGGATTGCTTCGTTGTCGTCTTTCATACAGTCACCCGTCTGAAGAATGTCTTGATTGCCAGCAAGTCATCGCTGCTCACAGAAGCCCAATACAGAGCCTCGCCCAGATTCGTAAGGATTGCTCTCTGCAATGAAGCGGGCATTTTGTCATCATCGGCCACAGAGCGGTAAATGTTGTCAAGGATTTCAGCCGATGAAAAGCCCTGGGCATGCAAGTCCTCAAGGTATTTGTCGATTGCTCGATGAGCAGAGCGATGCTCTTCATCCGAAGCACCGTTTGCCTTGATTGCCATGCCCAGCAATTTGTTTCGCATTTTGGGGGTGAGCGCCTTCGCCACCTCTTCAATGTCTTCGATTTCAACATCCTTGACCTGCCTCGTCGCTGTGAAGAGCAAATTCAATGCCTTTCGCATTGACCCGCCCGAATGCTCAATCAATCGAATCAGAGCATCATCATCAATCCTAATGCCCTTGGCCTTGATGACATTGCTCAGAGCATCCTTCATCTCGGGAGCACCGACAGGGGTGAATCTCGTCTCGCTGAAAGCGCATCGGTCACGAAGAGGCTCAATGAGTCGATGCGGATAATTGCATGAGAGGATGAATCGCGTGTGCTTTGAATATCGCTCCATTGTCCGACGCAAAGCGGCTTGAGCATCAGAAGTCAAGTGGTCGGCCTCGTCAAGAAAAATCACATTGAAGGGGATTTTCTGAGGCTTGCCATCGACCAAGTAATTGCCGATGACCCCCTTGCTGGCGAACTCCTTGATTTTGCTTCGGACTGTGTTGATTGAACGGTCATCGCTCGCATTCAATTCAAGCCAATTTGATGACCAATCCTCGCCGAACATGCTCCTCATCAAAGCGACCGCGACAGTCGTTTTACCGACTCCAGCAGGACCAGCAAAGAGCAAGTGTGGGAACGATGCGTCATCGCCTGTGCTCCTCAATTCATTGACCATGAATTGAAGTCGATTGACGATGTGCTTCTGTCCGATGACATCATCAAGAGTCTGAGGGCGATATTCTTCTGTCCACATGAAGTGAAATCAATCCCCCACCTTCTAAAGGCAGAGGATTCATTGACATGCCTTAGAACGCAGATGTCGGTAT
>Ga0222715_10004583_pt1 | contig 11945 bp, 10 predicted proteins | sample C33_9DmetaG_FD_165056 | JGI IMG/M metagenome (GOLD analysis project Ga0222715, IMG submission 165056) | Estuarine water microbial communities from San Francisco Bay, California, United States - C33_9D | ecosystem: Environmental > Aquatic > Marine > Unclassified | place: USA: California...
ATTCGTAGCTAACCACTCAGGCCCCGAGGTATAGCAAATCCCTCGATCGAGCACGTACTCGACGCTAGGATTCCCGCGGGACATTGCGTTGCCGATGATCACGAGATCGGGTGCAGGGCGCAGATGCTTAGGATCGAACCCCTCGCAGAGACGGATGCCCTGCTGCTCTAGCTGCGTACTCATCGGCGGATACACGTTCGCATCGCTACCGCTGACTTCAAATCCGAGTTGTTTGGCAAGTATCGCGAGGCTGCCCATGAAGGTGCCGCAAATACCTAAAATATGAATATGCATAGGGCCTGGTTCTGCGGCTCCGCGGGCCGCCTCTTTCGTGGATGTACAGTGTTTATAACATGAATCTCGGGTAGCATTGCAGCACTGGGTAGGCAAACCTTGCGGCAAGCCTGACTCGACCCTACTTTAACCCCGACAACGAGACCATTTCTGTGACCCTGTGGGAATTTTCGCTTTCGCTCTACGACAAACCGGGCGTGCCCGGCGCCTGCCTAACGCTGCAGAACCGGCACAACCTCGACGTTAATCTGGTCCTTTTTTGTTTGTGGCTGGCCGCCGACTCTCGCTGTTTAGCCAAAGACGCTATGCAGGTAGTCATCGCTCGCTGCGATACATGGCGAGGCAAAATGATTTCGCCTCTGCGCGCACTGCGCACAGAGATGAAGGGTTGGCCCTCGGATATGAGTGTCTCCGACTTCTCTCGGCGCGACGACTTCGAAGCGCTCAGAAGCAAAGTAAAAGCACTAGAACTCGAAGCTGAGAGGTGGCAACAGCAAATGCTCACGAGTTACGCCGAACGCCACACGGGTGTCGAAGATCCCGAACTCGCCGGCCTCTCTTCGAGCTTGGGTTTATTGACCGCGAGCAGCGGCGACAGTAACGCAGAATGGAAAAACGAAGTTTTTTGGATTGCCGACGCTCATGATGCGGGCTTTGCTGAAAAAGTACGCTTCGCCCTAGCCTAAAAGTGAAACGCGAAACTAATCGCTAGCGAGTAGGACGAACCTTCTCTCGAATCGTCTGCCACAGAGAGCCGCCGCTCTCGGATTTCGCTGGCGCCGCTCGCTGTCCGCTTGTGCCTTGACGCCGCGAACGAGTAGTTGCAGTGCCATTGGCACCTCGACCGCCTGCAGAGCGCGAATTCGCGGCATGAGAGGGGGCGCGATTCCCGCGATTGTCGTCTGCATCGATTCGATTACCATCACGATCACCGTTTTCATCGCGCGGCACCGGCTTTGCCTTCGAGCGGTTAGGGCGTCGATTCTGGGTTTGGGTCTGGGCTTGGGTCTGGGCACGACCCGGCGACTGCCCAGCACCTTGAGAGCGACCACGACCGCGCGCGTCACCCGCTGCGGTACCAGAAGAGCGACGAGAGTTAGCCGCACCACCCTCGGCGCTTCGCCCATTACGACCGCCACGCGCACCGTTGCCCCGCGGCTGTCGAGGCGGACGCACTTCTTCGACAAAGTCCTCTGCACCCGCAACCGGCGTAAGATCGAACTCTTTCATGTCAGCCTTAGGAATGGGCTTTTTGATGAGACGCTCGATATCGCGCAGCTGTTTGCGTTCGTCGCTGCTGACCAATGAGATCGCCAGACCGCCGGCGCCCGCGCGTCCGGTCCGACCGATGCGGTGAACATAGTCCTCGGGGACATGCGGCAGATCGAAGTTGATCACCGACTCAAGCTGATGAATATCGATACCCCGTGCAGCAATATCGGTTGCAACGAGTACTTGAATCGAATCCTGTTTGAACGAGTCTAAGGCCTTGGTGCGCTGCGCCTGCGACTTGTTGCCGTGAATGGCCGCGGCCGTGATGCCGTCTTTAGACAGCTTTTTCACTAGATTGTTGGCGCCGTGTTTAGTCCTGCTAAAGACCAGCGTCTGCGCAGTATTAGAACGAAGAATCGCGCTCAAGAGCTGCGCTTTCTGCTGCTTCTCTACCTGATACATGCGCTGGGTAATAATCTCGACGGTCGAGTTACGCGGCGCAACGTCGATTTCGACAGGTTGATGGCAAATTGTTTTTGCCAGCTTGCGTATGTCGTCCGAGAAAGTGGCAGAGAACATGAGGTTCTGTCGTTTCTTGGGCAGCAGCGCCAAAATCTTACGAATATCACGGATAAAGCCCATGTCGAGCATGCGGTCGGCTTCGTCGAGAATAAGAATATCGACTTTGTCGAAATGCACAGACCGCTGCTGATGAAGATCGAGCAAGCGACCCGGCGTTGCCACCAAAATATCGAGGCTTTTGCGCAGCATCGTTTTCTGCGGATTGATGTTCACACCGCCGAACACGACGCCCGAGCGCAGATTCTCATTCGTGCCGTAGGTTTCGATGCTGTCTTGAATCTGTGCGGCGAGCTCGCGGGTAGGCGTTAAGACCAACGCGCGCATCGTGTCCGGTTTTTTATTGGTCTCGCCGCTAAGTAGCTGCAAAAGCGGAAGGGTAAAACCAGCCGTTTTGCCGGTGCCGGTCTGTGCGGCTGCCATAACGTCCTGACCGCCGAGGATTACGGGTATCGCTTTTTCTTGAATAGGTGTTGGCTTAGTGTAGCCGGTCTTTTCGACGGCGCTGAGGAGTGAATCGGACAGGCCGAGGTTTGCAAATGTCATAAAAATCTCTAATTTCTCTGTTTGAATTGCGCACGAAACGCCCGCTAGCTGCGCGTGAGGCGGCAACAGATAACTTAGGTGGCAAGGTGCACGGGTGTGCATTCGAAAGGTCGCTAGCCTGCTTGCCAGAAACGCATAAACGCGCGCAAGGGGAGCTAGACTCAGTAGAAGCACAGTCGACGGCAAAAAAGTGCCTTGATCGACTTGCGCGCAAGGTACAGCAATAAGAGGCTCGCGTCAGCTTTTATTTCGCGCGCCTCTTTGAATGTCTCAGCCTAGTTAATGAAGAACCCGCCGTCGATCAGCAAGCTGTCTCCGGTGTGATAGCTGCTCGCATCACTCATCAGATAAACCGCAATCGCTTCAAAATCTGATCGATCGCCCCAGCGCCGAATGGGGATGCGCGGAAGCACCGCGTTGGCGAATCGCTCGTTTGCATAGTTGTCCGCCGTCATCGCAGTCTCGATGTGCCCGGGCAACACAGAGTTGGCAGTAACGCCAAAGCGCGCATACTCGACAGCCAGCGCCTGCATCATCGAGATGACGGCACCCTTGCTCGCGCCGTAAGCCTCTACACGCGCCATACCCATAAGCGCACCGAGCGATGCAGTGCCGATGAGTCGACCGCCTGCATCGCCCGCCTCTGCTCGCGCGCGCATATGCCCTGCTGCGGCACGCAGCGTGTAGAAGAGTCCATCTAGATTGACATCGAGCACCGCGCGCCAGTCGTCGGTCGTCGTTTCGTCGAAGCGGCCCGAGCGCGCGACACCTGCATTCGCGAAACACGAATCGACGCTGCCGAACACGCTGAGAGTCTCGGCAAAGCTTGCCTCGACCGCGGCTTCATCCGCGACGTTGCAAACAATCGAGTGAATTTTCTGCTGCGAATCGCCATTTTCCTTAGCCAGTGCGGTGAGCGTAGCAACCGCCGATGCATTTTTCTCAGCGTTGGTTCCCCACAAGCACACGCTTGCGCCGTGCTTTACAGCCCCCTCGCCGAAGCCGAGGCCGATACCACTATTACCGCCGGTGATGAGCGCGACTTTACCGCGTAGGTCGAAAAGGTTTGCTGCCATGAAAACTCCTGCTTCTTATACTGCAATTCGTTTAAACAGTGGCTATTTTGCGCTAGCGACTGCCTGCTGCACACCTTGCCATCGCTGCACGAGTCCCGGATCGATATCAAAAAGATCGAGCACGCGGCCGACGTGATGGTTAACGAGATCGTCGATTGTCTGAGGCTTGATGTAATGCGCCGGCATCGGAGGCGCGATGATTGCCCCCAGCTGACTGGCCTTGAGCAGCAACTCGCAGTGCCCCGTATGTAGAGGCGTTTCGCGAGGCACCAAAACTAAACGTCTGCGCTCTTTGAGTATCACATCCGCCGCGCGCACGATGAGCGAATCGGCGTAGGAATTAGCAATCGCCGACAGTGTCTTAATCGCGCACGGTGCGACAACCATGCCGTCGGCGCGGAATGAACCGCTCGCGATACTCGCACCGATATCCTTATTGGAATGCACTCGGTCCGCCAGCGCCTCCACCTCCTTCGCGCTGAAGTCGGTTTCGACGGCGATGTTTAGCTTGGCGGAGTCCGACATAACTAAGTGCGTCTCTACATCAGTGATGTCTTTTAGTACTTCTAAAAGCCGAATACCGTAGATGGCCCCACTCGCTCCCGACATTCCAATAATCAATTTCACTGCATATCCTAAGTGAGCTATGCTCAATTTTTACTAAAACAGGGCTGCGATGGTGCATTAATCGCTAGTGACAGGCAAGCATGAGACTTGCCTTGGGCATCCCTGTCTGTATTTTTTCGCGAAAGTTCGCGATTGCGACAAGCGCCAGTTGCCCTAGCCGTGGCAGCGAAACAGGCCAAATTGCGGCGAGGTGCACCAGCGAGTAAACTGCGCGGCTCTGAGTAATGGCGGTGTCAGATGCCATTCATGCGCCGGCGGCAGGAAGCGCTGCCAATAACTAGTCAAACGTGAGCACCCAATCATGAGCAAGGCCAACCTTTTCTACGCACAGTCCGGAGGTGTCACCGCTGTAATTAACGCGAGTGCCTGCGGTGTTATCGAAACCGCGCGCAAACACAAAGACAAAATAGGCAAAGTCTATGCGGGACTCAATGGTATCGTCGGCGCTCTGCATGAGGAACTCATTAACACCAACAAAGAGTCTGCCAAAACGATTGCGGCCCTGCGCTCTACGCCTGCCGGCGCCTTCGGCTCATGCCGCTATAAGCTCAAATCATTCGAAGAAAATGCGCGCGAGTATGAGCGCCTCATGGACGTGTTTAAAGCGCATAACATTCGTTATTTTCTCTACAACGGCGGCGGCGATTCGCAGGACACCGCGAATAAATTTGCCCAGCTGTCCATCGACAAAGGCTATCCGATTACGTGCGTAGGCGTGCCAAAAACCGTCGACAACGATCTTCCCATTACCGACAACTGCCCAGGCTTCGGCTCGGTAGCAAAGTATGTTGCGGTATCGATTCGTGAAGCCGGACTCGATGTTGCGTCAATGTGCGCGAGTTCGACCAAAGTATTCGTCATGGAGGTTATGGGTCGCCATGCCGGCTGGATTGCAGGCGCCGCTGGTCTAGCCTCAGAACAGGAAGGCGATGCACCGCACATCATTCTGTTCCCCGAAATTGCATTCAATCGCGAGAAGTTTCTTAAGAAAGTGAAGAGCTGCGTAAAGAAATTCGGCTATTGCGCGGTCGTTGTCTCTGAGGGCGTTCAGAATGCCGATGGCAGTTTTCTCGCCGAAGCCGGCGGCAAAGACGCTTTCGGCCACGCACAGCTCGGCGGAGTCGCGCCGTTTATTGCCGACATGATCAAGGCAGAGCTCGGCTACAAATATCACTGGGCGGTGGCGGACTACCTACAGCGCTCGGCGCGGCACATAGCCTCTGCCACTGATGTCGAACAGGCCTATGCAGTAGGCGCCGCTGCCGTTGACTTTGCTCTCGCGGGCAAGACCGCGGTCATGCCCGCGATCATTCGCGGCAAAGGCAAGAAATACAGCTGGCGCATCGGCGAGGCTAAGCTAGCCGACGTCGCCAACGTCGAAAAAATGATGCCGCGCAATTACATAAGCCGTGATGGCTTTCACATTACCGACGCGGCTCGGGAGTATTTCGCGCCACTCATTCAGGGCGAAGATTATCCCGAATATAAAAATGGACTACCGCAGTATGCGCGGCTTAAGAAAGTGCTCGAAAAGAAAAAGCTTAAGGCGTGGCGCGGCTGAGGGAGCTAAGGCGCGAGCCTCTCGATTCTCCAGCTCGACCCTTCTCGCGTGTAGCGAAAACGATTGTGCAGGCGGTTCGCGCCACCCTGCCAAAATTCGATCTGCGACGCGCGAACTCTGTAACCGCCCCACGTCGAAGGACAGGGAACTTCGGTTCCCTCTGTACGCTTATCGAGTTCCGCAAAAGCCGCCTCTAACGCATCTCGCGACGCAACCACCTGACTTTGCGGTGACACCGCGGCTGCCAACTGACTGCCGCGTGGCCGGCTATGGAAATAGCGCTGCGAGTCTTCGACGCTAAGCCGCTCGGCTACGCCACTTACCCGCACCTGACGCTCAACGCTGTGCCAGGGAAAGTGAAGGCTAATATTGGGATTCGAGTCGAGGTCGCGCCCCTTGTGGCTGGCATAGCTTGTGTAGAAAACAAAGCCGCTGGCGTCAAAATGCTTGAGCAACACAATGCGCTGGCTCGGCATGCCGCTGGCATCCACTGTCGCGATTGTCATGGCCGGCGGATCCACGACCTCCATGTCAAACGCCTGTTGCATCCACTTAGCAAATTGATCATGAGGATCCTCGCAAAGATCAGCTCTGCGCAGCTCACCCATTAAATACTCACGTCTGAGATCGTGTAAATCCATTGTCGCCTTCAATCCTTCTCTGCCTACATGACAAACTGACCGTATTCCCATACCTGATTGCGCCGAGTGCCGGTCGCGTAAAAGAATGTGCCCGGGCCGTGCTTTTTACTGGCGAAAAACCGTCCTTCGTAGCGCTGTCCATTAGGCCAGCGATAAGTCCCTTCGCCCTGATAATGGTCGTTAACGAAATCGCCCGTGTAGTTTTCCGTATTTTGGCTTAGCCAGTATTCGGAATGTTTATTCTCTTCCCAACGTGGCAGGCCGAAGAAATACGAGCCATGGCCATTGCGCTTATCGTCTCGCCACTCGCCGATATAGAGTTTGCCATCGCCATTCCAATAGGTTCCTCGACCGCTTCGGAGTCCTTTTTCCCAATCCCCCACATAAACCGATTTCTCGAGAAACGACACGGGTATCTCGAGTCGGCCCTTGCCGTGAAACTCACCGTCTAAAAATTCGCCGCGATAGAATCCCTTGCCAAACTCAGTTTTCAGCTCGAGTGTTCCGCTGCCGTTCTCACAGTCGCCGCGCACGCAGTCACGTGAGGTCACCGATTCCAGCGGCAACGCCTGCGCCATTGCCGCAGCAAATAGCGAGAACATGAAGGCAGCGCCTTGCAGAATTAACTGGCGCTTTTTGCTAGAAACAGCAGCGTAGTTTCGAAAGCTTGATAACATTCTATGCATCGATTGATCCTCCTTAATCAGCCCTACGCGAGTCGCCTAAGAACATTAAGCGGGCTTATATTTACGACGCCGCGCGTCGAATTGATGCCTAGCCCTGCGATTATGATCATGCCGGCGAGCGGCCCTGCAACCCAAACCCAGTAGTGTAGATTGAATTCCTGCTCGAACACTTGCTCCTGCAGATAATACAGACTCGCCTCTGCGCCTAGGGTCGCCACCAGTCCCGCCATCAGGCCAATACTGGCAAATTCGATTAGCAGACTCGTCATAATCAGCCGCTTGCCGGCGCCAAGGGTGCGCAGGATTGCGTTCTCGTAAAAGCGCTCGTCGAGCGTGGCATTAACGCAGGCGAGCAGCACTAGCGCGCCGCACACCAACACCAAGACGGAAATGAGCTCGATCGCCGAGGTCACCTGCGCAATGATGTTTTGAATTTGCTCGATGAGCGCGTCGATCTCGATCACAACGATTGTTGGGAAGCGCTGCACTAATTCGTTGAGCAATATTTTCTGCTCCCGCTCCATCAGTGCGGTCGACAAGAACGTCGCGCCTAGATGATCGATTGTGCCGGGCGAGAAAATGATGAAGAAATTTGGCTGCATATTGTCCCAGCGTACGCTGCGGAAACTGCTCACCTCGGCGCTAACCGTCTGCGCGTTGATCTCGAACTCGATCACATCACCTAACTCGATATCGAGCCAGTCGGCATAGTCTTGCTCGATCGACACGAACCCCGCTTCGGCTGCCTCACCCCACCACTCGCCGCCGGTGACACGGTTATCCGCGGGAAGTTCCTGCGCCCAGGTAACCTGACGCCTGCTCAGGCGCCCACGGACTTCGCCCTCTTCAGCCTCTTCACCCGCTTCGGCCTCTTCACCCGCTTCGCTTTCAGCCGTCTGCTCGCTTGAGCCTGCTGCAGAAGTGGCGTTGGCCTCGCCCTGTCCGTAACCCACCGAGAGACCTACTCGCGCCGCACCCTTCGCGGACTCTTCGCCGGCGTCATCGCCGCCTCCGGCTAAAGTGCCCCGTTCGGCATCAGATTCAAGCTCGTCCTGCGGATCTGGTTCCGCACCGTTTATTTTGGTGACGCGCGCGCTAATAAGCGGATAGAACGCATTCCCCTGCACGCCATTTTCTTCGAAAAACGCTTCGATGCCAGCGATCTGTGGCTGGGAGATATTCATCATGAAATGGTTGGGCGTGTTCTCAGGAAGCTGCGCCTGCCAGTCAGAGATGAGGTCGGTGCGCAGTAGGCCAAGGATTAGCAGCGACATGATCGTCACCGAAAACACCATCACCTGTAAGACATTTTGCTTACGCCTGCGGCGCGCGGCACTCATCGCAAGCTTCCACGCACTGCCGGCGCGCATGCCCACCGCGCTGCTCGAGTTCAGCAATAATAGTGACAGCCCCGACAGAAGAACGGCGATGCTTGCGACAGCAACCACGAGGACAGAAGTTAGCACGGCGTCTTGGCTATACCAGTAGACGAGCCCGATCGTGCCGCCGACGCCGAAAATATACGGCACATTGGCGCCCACTTTTTGCTGGCTAATATCTTTTCGTAACACGCGCAGCGGCGGCGTTTCACGCAGTGCCAGCAGCGGCGGCAGCGCGAAGGACAGCAGACAGATCACGGCGGTCATCGCACCCACCACGAAGGGCTCGAAACCCGCAGCGGGAAGATCGACGGTGATCACCGTTTGCAGCGCCCGCAGAATTACGTGGTGGACGCCCCATCCTAAAACACTGCCCACGAGCACGGCGACGACGGCAAGCAGCGCCTGTATCCACAAATAGATAAAGCCGATTTGCGGCGAGGTACAGCCGAAGGTCTTGAGGATCGCCACGTAATCGTAGTGGCGTTCGGCGTAGCGCTTCGCGGTCAGCGCGATGGCGACGCCGGCAAGGAGCACGGCAAACAGCGAGCCTAAAAGCAAAAACGATTCGGCACGGCTTAGGGCTTCGCTAACCTCTTCGCTTTCATCGCGCACATCGCGAAGGCGGTACTCGCCCTCATATTCGGTGTCGACCCATGTTTCGAAGTCGTCCAGCGCGAGCAGCTCTTCGGCAGCAAAGAGGAAGCGGTAGCTCACGCGACTTCCAAGCTGCACAACGTTGGTCTTAGCAACGTCATCCATGTGCAGCATAAGTCGCGGGCCTGCGTTATCGACCATACCCCCGCCCGACCGATCGGGCTCTGCGATAATTATTTTGCTGACTGTCAGTTCCGCTTCGCCAACGTAGACACTGTCACCAACGTCTAGTCCGAGCGCAGGCAGCGCGCGGGACTCGAGCCACACCTCACCCGGCTGCGGACCGCTTTGAATTGGCGCACCACGAATAAACGGTGCATCGGCGATAATGACGTCGCCGCGAAGCGGATAGGCATCGCTCACCGCTTTTGCGCTCACAAGCATATTGCCGGTGTCGGAGAAAGCCATCGAGGTAAACGACAGCGTGCGCGCCGTGCGCAGGCCGCGCGACTGCGCCTCGTTTAAAATCTCATCGGGCAGCGCCTTGCCACTGCCAAGAACGCGGTCAGCGGCGAGCATGTTCGCCGACTCTAGCAGGAGCGCTTTCTCGAGGCGGTCGGTAAACAGTGCGATGCCGCTCACCGAAGTCACAGCCATCACCAAAGCGAGGAACAGGAGGCGGAGTTCACCGCTGAGCCAGTCGCGCCACAGCAGTCGTGAGGCAAGGCCGATGAGAGTCGACCAGCTTTTACTGCCGTCTGTCAGCGGCTGCGCAGAAGACTGCCCTGAAAAATCGGCGCTGGGCTCGCTTTGACTGGGTAAATTAGGCGAAGGCGTGGGTGAATTAGACACTCGCAGACTCCGCGCTTTCGCTTATGGAAGGTGCCGCACTCGGTGCGCCTGAATCGCTCTCAATTCCGCCGGCGATCAACCGCACGATGCGACCGCAGCGCTGCGCGAGGCGTTCGTCGTGAGTCACCAAGACCAGCGTTGTCGAAAATTCTTTATTGAGATCGAAAATAAGCTCGACGATCTTCGCGCCTGTGGCGGTATCGAGATTGCCGGTGGGCTCGTCGGCGAACAGGATTTTGGCCTCGGTAGCAAACGCGCGCGCGATTGCCACGCGCTGCTGCTCCCCACCCGAGAGCTGATTAGGATAGTGCGTGATGCGCTCGGCGAGGCCAACGCGTTCGAGCAGCGCCGTAGCTTTTGCACGCGCCTGCGCGTCACCCTTGAGCTCAATCGGCAACATGACATTCTCGAGAGCAGTCAGGCTCGGCAGTAACTGAAAAGATTGAAAGACAAACCCGACGATCTGACCGCGCAGCACTGCACGCTGCTCCTCGTCCATTGCCGCCAGACTGTGGCCACCGAGCCAAACGTCGCCGCTGGTCGCCGCGTCGAGACCAGCCATAAGCCCCAAAAGCGTTGACTTGCCTGAGCCCGAAGCACCCACTATCGCGACCGTCTCGGCCTCCGCGATGCTTAAATCGACCGACTTCAGGATAGTCAAAACACCCTCGCTGGTCGGCACGCTTTTCGTCAGTCCGCGAATCTCGATCATAGTTATTGGTCGTCCCTGTCTCTGGTGATGCTGCGCCACCGCGCAAGCAATTCGTGTCACGTTACCGAAATCCCGCGGCCAGGCTGCAGGCGTAGAGTGTACCCACGCAGGCGTCTTAAAACGAGCGGTGATAAAGTGTAATTAACCAAGTATAACGCTAGATCAAGCTTGGCAGTTTGCCGAGAAAGGCTTACCGCTACGCGACCACTGAGGTATTCTGAGCGTAGTGAACTAAGCACACCTAAAATTACGCCACGAGAACTGAATTTATCGATGATTAAAGCCTTTATTTCAGTAATCTACGCCGCACTGCTTTTGATGCAGGCGTCAGTTGCCTTTGCGCAAGAGATCCCCGCCACTCAGGCTTCCACTCAGCCGAGCATTCTTATATTCGGCGACAGCTTAAGTGCAGCCTACGGCATAGGTGAAGACGAGGGCTGGGTGACGCTGCTCGCCGATCGACTCAAGCGGGAAAACAGCGAGCTTAAAGTAATTAACGGCAGTGTGAGCGGCGAAACTACCACCGGTGGCCGCTCTCGACTGCCGAGCCTGTTGCGGCGCTACACCCCGGCTTATGTCCTAATCGAGCTTGGGGGTAACGACGGCCTGCGTGGATTACCGCTAGCGCTGATGCGTGAAAACCTTACCGAGATGATCACGCTCTCAAAGACGAGCGGCGCGACGGTACTGATTGCCGGCATGCAGATACCGCCGAATTACGGCCCTCGGTATACCGAGCCCTTTTATGCGCAGTACGCTGAACTAGCCGAGGAATTCGACCTATATCTAATCCCCTTTCTCATCGACGGCATCCCTCAGCAGCCAGAGCTGATGCAGGCCGATGGCATCCATCCGAAGGCCGAGGCGCAGTCGATGATTCTCGACAATGTTTGGCCAGTACTGCAAGAGGCAATAAGCGCAGCCGACTTATAGCAACCACGACGAGGGCGATACGCTGAATCGATTTCCTTCCTCGCTCGCTTAATTCGGTTTGCACAATTCAGATAGTTCTTACCAAGGCCGCCGGCTTAGCTAACTCCGCGGTAGGCGATCTTTGATACGATAGAGCATCAGTGCTGACCCCAGATTGCACAACGCAATCGCAACCAGTGCGAGGTCATAGTTGCCGACTTGGTCGTAGTAATACGCGACGAGCACAGGGCCCAACGCCGCCATACCAAGT